>VYLR01000136.1_pt1 | contig 22946 bp, 20 predicted proteins | sample 5114291 | NCBI WGS metagenome assembly VYLR01 (sample SAMN12291774, study PRJNA351875) | freshwater metagenome | isolation source: freshwater lake | place: USA: Michigan, Lansing Lake | collected 2013-08-14 | reverse complement strand
CGTTGAGTAACGCACAGAAAACGGGTTTCTCCGAGAAACCCGTTTTCTAGTCATGCACTCATGCAAAAAGGGGAATAAATAATCAGTCTTTAATAACCAGATTTAGTATCAGACTGATTTAGGTGTTGGGTGTTGGGTTGCGCTTTCCCTGAGAATTGAGAGGTTTTCTTCAACATATTTATTCGCTCAACCCAACCTACGAACTCTAATTTTTACTCATTTCTTGGCGAATCATGCTGATTAGTTTTTGAGCGTGTTGATAACCTGCTTCATTCCCTTGTTGACGATATAATTCTGAGGCTTTTTCGGCATCAGCAAGGGCTTTTGGAAACTCTCTTGTCAGGGCATAAACAACCCCCCGATTGTTGTAAGCCAAAGCATAATTAGGATTAATGTCAATAGCTTTGTTGTAGTCAGAGAGGGCTAATTCGTATTTCTGCTGGTTATGGTAAAGAAGCCCCCGATTGTTGTAAGCCTTAGCATAATTAGGATTAATTTCAATAGCTTTGTTCCAGTCAGAGAGGGCTAAATCGTATTTCTGCAAGTCTTTGTAAAGATTCCCCCGATTGTAGTAAGCATTAGCATAATTAGGATTAATGTCAATAGCTTTGTTGTAGTCAGAGAGGGCTAATTCGTATTTCTGCAAGTCAGAGTAAAGAAGCCCCCGATTGACGTAAGCATCAGCATCATTAGGATTAATTTCAATGGCTTTGTTGTAGTCAGAGAGGGCTAAATCGTATTTCTGCTGGTTATGGTAAAGAAGCCCCCGATTGTTGTAAGCCAAAGCATAATTAGGATTAATGTCAATAGCTTTGGTGAAGTCAGCTAAGGCTAATTCGTATTTTTGTTGGTTAAAGTAAAGATTCCCACGATTGTAGTAAGCATTAGCATGATTACGATTAAGTTTAATGGCTTTGTTGTAGTCAGCTAAAGCTAATTCGTATTTTTGTTGGTCATAGTAAAGATTCCCCCGATTCGTGTAAGCACTAGCATCATTAGGATTAAGTTCAATAGCTTTGTTGTAGTCGGCTAAAGCTAATTCGTATTTTTGTTGGTCATAGTAAACAACCCCCCGATTGTAGTAAGCATTAGCATAATTACGATTAAGTTCAATAGCTTTGTTGTAGTCAGCTAAAGCTAATTCGTATTTTTGTTGGTCATAGTAAACACCCCCCCGATTGTTGTAAGCCATAGCATCATTACGATTAAGTTCAATAGCCTTGCTGTAGTCAGCTAAGGCTAATTCGTATTTTTGTTGGAGACTGTAAAGAAGCCCCCGATTGCCATACCAAGCAGCACGAGGCGCAAGTTCAATCGCTTTATTAATTGCGGCTAATCCCTCATCATAGCGTTTTAATTCACTTAATACTACCAATTTTTCATTATAGTAATTGGGGTTATTGGGAAACAGAGAAATCGCCTGATTAATCACCGTTAATGCTTGCTCATAATTTTCTAAATATCGATAAACAACACTTTGCTTTTGTAAAATACTACTGTGGAACTCCTTTAAATCTTCCCCTTTAGGTAAGGTATTAATCGCTTGTTGCAAAGCTTCTATGGCTGGTTGATATTTATATAAATCAAATAACGCTAATCCCTTCCCATACCAGGCTAAATAGACATTATCGGGGTCATTTTGCTTAATCGCTTCATCAAAGGCTTGAATTGCTTCCTGATACCTTGCTAACCGCCATAATTGTCCTCCCCTTTCTATCCAAATATCCGCCTTCGCATTGGTATTAGGAACAATAACACCAATAGTAATCGCTATTGGGACTTAGGCGTTGATTTTCCTTGATATATCTGGGTTTCAGCGATTGTGGGCTTCTCGAAGTAAATCCCAAGCGGGGATTGGAGTTGAGGCTTTTATCGATTTGTTTTTTGTCTAAGTCCCACTATAAAAATTTCTAGTTTTTGTTGCTGGCTAACTTGGGGTTGAGCAGTGGTTAATAATTGCGGTTTTACCTTGAATCTTTCTTGCAATCCGATAAAAGTGCTAATGGGAATCCCTAAACTAAACCCTAACTGAATTTTCCCTCCCCCTGCTCCTTCTGAACGTCCATGAATCCCTATTACTCTCCCCTGGGAGTCTAAGACTGCACCGCCACTCATGCCCCCAAATGTGATGCTGGTATAAACTAATTCATACCCTCCTTCTAAAGAAGCAACACTTTGTAATGTTCCTCCTTGTTCATTGCTTAAGTCACTTTGGCGGGTTTGTATTAATCCCCGTTCTTTCTAAGCCTGCGGCAAAAACAAAATCACCGGTATTTGGGTTATAATTCGCTATTTCCGCAACGGGATAATTGTCCTGGCTTTCAAACTGAAAAACTGCTAAATCTACCCCTTCCTGCTGGATGATGGTGCTTTTCTCGATGTTTCGAGTTTTGCCGTCCCTGGTGACGACGGTGTAGGTGACATTGGCACAGGTTTTCTCCTCGGCTACTTTCTCACAGAGGACGTGATCGGCGGTTAGGACGGTGTAGGTTTTTCCCTGCTGGGCGATAATGACACCGCTACCGTTTGCACCGCTCGTACTATCGATCCGCACGGTGAAACCCTTCGCTTTTGTTTCTAATTGAGCGATGTAGCCAGTATAGGCGGTGGTTTCTATATCGGGGTTCACCTGCGGTAGGGGTAGGTTATAGGCGCTGAGGATTTCGGGCCGGATGTAGGTTAATAGGGTATTAAGGGGAATGCCCCAATTAACCGCTCTCATCTGTTGGATTTCTGCGTCTGTGGGTTTTGTACCGTCTTCGTAGGTGTAGTTAGAGAGAATCGGATAGGCCGATCGCCCGTTAATACCGATTAAATCCCGCTCGACAAAAATGCCGCCGCCACTCATTCCCTGCACGATATCGCCACTATAACCGACGCTGTAGCCATCCCGGAGGGGTCGATCGCTCACCTGTTCGAGGGTTCCCTTTGTCGTCCGATACTGTCCCGTTTCGGCAACATATCCCGCGGCCACCACTTCTAAACCGATGCTGTTTTGATTGATGGTAAACTTCGCGATGGTGGCGATCGGATAGTCCCGGGTATCGCTAAACTCCAGCAGGGCGAGATCTTGATTCTCCGATAGGGAATTGGGGACAATGCGGGCCGCACGGCTGTGGCCGTCGTAAGTTTGTACCTGTAGGGTTTTCGTGTTGCGGGTAACGTGGGCGTTAGTTAGGATAAGGTAATTATCGCCTTTTTTAGCAATAATCGTCCCCGATCCCCGATTTGTCTCGCTAGTAATCTTAACGGTGACTCGTTGTAGGAATTGCTCCTCGGTAAGCTCCCGATCGCCCTGTGCCGTCAGAATGGGATGATTAGAAATATTTCCGGCAGCCGGGGTGATAAGGGTTAACCCGGGTTGAGGCAGTAGGGAGAAAAGAAGGATGAGGGCGATCGAAGGTTTGATCATGGCTGTTACCTAGGGTTTGCTGAATAAATGTGAAATGTAGGCAAGGTAAGAGTTTTGTCGTTTTTCTCGTGAAACAGGTGCAAGATTTTGAGAGAATCGTGCCTCAAAACCTTGCGTCTTCATCGGCCCGGGTCCTGTAGGGGCGAAGCATTCGGGCAATAACCTATCGGTGAAACCGGAGATTTTCTATCCGAATGCTTCGCCCGTACTTTTTCAGCAAGCCTTACCTAGCTATTTTAAGTAGTAAGAACGAAGAAAAAAGAAGATACCGGAGGTGGTGAGAAGTGCGATCGCTGGGGGGAGAATCGGAACCCAGAGACCGAAATAACTAAAGAGAAGCCAACCGATACCAGTAAGGGAAATTACAGCGATCGCCACTGTCAAAAGTACCGTTTTTACCCGAAGAAAACGCCACGTTAATAATCCCCCCACCAGGGACCAACCCAGCACCTAGAAAGCCTCCTGTAGGGGATTCCAGAAAGAGATCGAGGCTCGTTTTCCTGTCATTGTATCGAGAATTTGACTGACTGCGTGCGCGTGCAAATAAACCCCCGGAATTGCTTCCGATGGGTTGCGACTAAAGGGGGTTAAAAAATCATCAATCCCGGGTTCTGTTACTCCAATCAGGACAATTTTTTCCCGGACTGATTCGGAATTAAAACGCGAATCTAAAACCTGTCGGAGAGATTTTTTCGGGGCAATTTTTATGATTGCATCGATGCCATTATCGGCGATTCGACGGTAAGCGAGCATAACTTGACGGCCGGATCGGGTATCGGATTGACTGGTTCTGTAGGGGCCGCGGTTGGATTGCAGCCAGTCACCGAGATGAGTATCCCCGATATTAATTTCTAGAATTCCCCGCTCCAGTTTATTGCAGTCAAAATCTTGATTCTGGGATTGTAGATATCGTTTGGCAATTAGGAGACTAAAACTAGGAGCATAATCTTTAAAATTACAGGACATTGAGTCAACTTTGGCCAAAGAATCCGGGGGAAGACAGGGAGAGGTGCGATCGAGTTTTGCCTGATATAAAAAACGACGAATTCGGGGAACTCCGGCAATGGTTTCGTCTGGGACTATGTTACTAAAACCACTCTGATTTTTTGGCAGTTCCGGGGGTGGGGGAAATCCGTCCGGTTGCGGGTAATTATTAAACTTACAAATCGAGATAAAATTAGGAGTATTTTGTAATTGTTTGGCTAGGGGTGGATAATCTTGACTGGCAGCGATGGGACGGAGGATATCTAAGGCGATAATTTGCGGTTCGTAGGGCAGTAATTTATTTAAAAGCTGCGATAATGCTTCTCCTGCGAGGGAACGTTTTCGATCGCTTCCGGGTATTGTTGGTCTTTTCATACCCATGCGATCTTGATAGGCCCAATCTTGGCGATCAATGGTAATAATTAATAATCTTTCATCGGGTTTATCTTTGGGTTTTAGTTGCATCAGGCGATCATAAATATTTAATTCTAAGGGTTCTAAAATTCCTGTTTCTCTTATTGCTAAGACTGTCATGGCTACGGCTAAACCTAAACCGAAAGTTAGAGCGAATCGTCGCCAATTTTGTTGTTTTTGAGGGGAGTTACTGAAACTATGCCAAGTGGGGGGTTCTTCGGTGGGATTGGGGCAAACTACGGGCAGCCAACTGGCACAGGGATAGTCTTTTTCCCAGTCATCGTGGAGATTTTTTTGGGCTTCATGTACGGCGCTATAGAGAGATTTATTATTGGTAAAAGCGGTTAAAAAGTATTGCAGAAATTTGGGAGAAACGGGATCGGGTAATTTCTCGCGCATAAAGATTAGATGGGGTAATGCCATCCCTTTTTCCCGTGATAGTTGTTGTGCCAAACCGATACCATCACAGGAGTTAAATATCGCTAACTTTAACCCGTTTTTAGTGGCTTCTCCCAGGGAAAAGCTAAAATCAGCTATCTTTAATTTATGAGTTTCTGTTAGTTGAATTTCGCAATCTTGGCCATCTTCTGTACTGGCACTATGACCGCTAAAAAAGAGAATATTCCAAGTTTCTTGACGCAATAACTGATTTAATTTTTGCGGGTGAGGGGCTTTTTCCCAGATAATTTCGGCTCCTGCTTTTCCCGCAATATCGTCTAAAGTTTTGCGATCTTCTTCGAGAAATCTTAAGTCGGTGGCATAGCCTAAAATGGCTAAAATCCGAATTTTTTCATGATTTCTTAATTGTCTGGTTAAGGTATCGTATTCTGAGACAATAATGGCTATATCTGCGCCAGTATTTTCGAGAATTTCCCATTTTTCCCAGGGAAATCTTTGCAGCCAAATATTATCGGTTTGTAACCAGATACGAAAGTTATTGCCAGAGCGCAGAATTGCGGTTTTGATCGGTTCAAATTCTGGGCTATTATTCAACCATTTGTTTAAGTTATCCTCAAATAATTTGGCTTTTTCTTGGCAGTTTTTAAAAACTAAATTCTGCTGAGAACTATTGGTAATTTGTTGGGGATTGCTATCTTTTAAGACTTTAAAAAATCCCTCTAATTCACTATAGTGACGTTGCCATTGACGGTAAAGAGTTAATAACTCTAAATTAGCTGGTAGCCTTGCTCTGATCACAGTTTGGGGACGATAATTAAGATCGGGACGAATTTCTAATTTTACTTTAAATCCCCGATCGAATGTGCCATCTAGTTCGAGAGTTAAGAGTTTAATCATTAAGTTTTTCCTCGCTTATACTTGTAAATATTCGGTGACTCTTGCCGATTCTAAAGCCACTTCAATGAAGAATTTATCCCCCAATTCAGCATCAAATCGATAACGAATAAATTCATCGTTATCTGTGGCAATTACTTCTCGAAAAACCTGACCATTTTCGGTGAGAATAGTTAATTTTAAATGGGGGGGTAAAGTGCTTGTTTCTCCCGTGGGGTAAACAGTCGCTTGCAGGCTAAATATTTCTTCAATTTTAGCGATAGTAATCATCAAAGCGAGGGAATTTCCCAGTAATTCTACTCCTAAATCTTTGATGCGTTTAATTTCTGTATTTTTGAAAGCTGGAACCAGTGACAGTGAGCTAAAATTGAGGATACTTTGCCAATCAATGGGGAAATTATCGGCAAACCAATTGGTTAACTTGACGGGGGATTTTTGCCGACGGGTAATTAAAATTTTTCTCCAGTTACTATTGACGATAACTGCTGCCCATTCTTGAAAAGCAATAGCTTTTCTGGGAAAGATTAACTGAGGATTAGCTAAGATGTCTAGTAAGGTTGTCAATCTATCTAAAGATAGTTTTTCTGACCTCTTTTCCCATTCAATCTTAACTGGTTGTAATTGACACTCTCCCCATAAATCCAAAGAATCTGATCCTGATTGCAGTTGATTTCTCGGTAGAGAGTAGTTAAGATTACGCTTAATATATTGTCCTTTTTCCTTAATATCTTTATGGGTAGTATAACCCCAAATTCTCAGATGACTTTCGGCAGTGTTTACCTGTACCGCTAGATAATAATCACCAATTAATTGAGGAATATCTACCCATTCTTGAGGAATTTCGATCGCTTCTAGATCCAGAGTTTCGCTGGCAATAAATATTACTGACTTTTCGCCTAATTTAACGGTAAAACCATTAACTCCTAGTTGCCAGAAATCCTCTTGATTTTCTACTAAGCTAACCCCAGTCATCCCTGACTGTAGATAGTTAAAAATAACTTGTTGACAGAGATAATTAATATAAAATCTCTGACGAATACTGGCATCAGTAAAACTGGCACTTTTTGCCCAACTTATCTCTTGAATATCTGCGGGTATTTCTAGCCAAATGCTATCAGGAGTTAGTTCTAACCAATCATTAACCATAATTAATCCTCCTGAGTTGTTGCGCTGGTTTGATAGTAGTATGTTAGCCATGGTTCTATTGCCTTACTAATAACTTCTCTATCGTGAGACTGGGAAGGAATATGCAGGTTTTCGGTGGCCCAGGGTAAAAACTTTTTAGCGAGGTGACGATAAACTTTATCCAGTTCCCTAGAAACCTGATATTGTTTGATAACTACCTTGGTAATTTCTGTAATCTTAGCGGCAATTGCCACTTGTCCCAACCCTAACCCATAAGTCATCTCTAGAATTAACTGAATTTGCGGATGCAGTTTTGCCTGTTGCGGCTGCTGACAAAGTTGTTTAACTTCCCCTTGCAGCCAAGCTAGAATTTTTTGGTGATTTTGTTGGGAATCGCGAAAATTTTCCGCCGCTTCTAATCGCTGCCAAGGGGTATCATGGAGAGTATCTTCGATCATGTCCTCCCTCGTGCTACTTTCCCCATCCCCTGAAGGTTGCTGTAGAGAAATTGTTTTTCCTTGGGGAAATAAATAATCAAAAATAGCTTGTCCTGCATCCTTTAACCATCGGGAAATTGTCGCGGAATTGATTTTGATGGTAGAGTGGCTATCCGAGTTATAAGCAGCGGCGATTTTTTGCCAGATTTCTGGACTAGGTTCCTGAATTTTACCATCGGTTTTTATTTTTGCCTGGGCATAAATTTCTTGATAGTAATCCCAAGCTAAAAGGTAATTTTCGAGAGTTTCTCCCACTAATCCCCTCCCCTGCAGAGCTTGGGTGAGACGCGCTCCGGTAGAATTAAGTAGTAGGCTCCAAGTATTATGGCCGAACGCTTGACTAATCTGACGGATGCGATCGATTAAGCGATATTTAATCCTCTGAGTGGCAAAATTATCGAAGCGAGTAGAGAATAAAGGCTTAAAGTCAGCTAAGATAGCCTCAAAATCAAGAATTCCTTCGTTAAAGTAGTCTTCAATCTGATAATCTAGTTTAGCTTGATATTTTTGATAGATTTCGGCAGCAGCCCAGTAGCAAGGTTCCTGCAAATAAGCATATAAATGCCCACGAAAAAGATGATTTTGGGAACCGGGATTCTGATACTGTTGCTGAAAGAATAGGGCCAAATACTCCTCTGAATCGACATTAGGATCAATTTGGCCATAGCTTTTCATGTTACGACGCAAACGCCGATCGCAATTCCATTGTGTCCTATTTTGCTGCAAAACTAAAAAGCAACAAAACTTCTCCAGCAAAGTCTCTCGTTTTTTCATCTAGCTAGTCCCCGTGGAGGTCAACTAAACTCTCTATCGTTCCACTTGCAGCTTTTATGCAGTATTTTGGCATTTGCTTACTAAGTGATCTTACTCGGTCTAGGAGAGTCACATTGACATACTCCCCCACCCCCAACAGCTAACCCCCATTGAGGACCAGAACAGGCATATTTAAAAAAAACCTGTCCACTGTTCCTGAGAAACGTTAACATAAGTTAACAACCCCTTGACAACCGATAAGATCATCCTCAATTTATCAGGAGTTCGACAGCGTGAACAAAAACGGTAATAACAAAAAATGGCGCAATGCGGGACTATATGCCCTATTGTTAATCGTAGTCCTTGCCTTGGCCTCAGCTTTCTTCGATCGCCAGCCAGCAGTGCAACAAACTTGGAAGTATAGTGAATTTTTACAGGAAGTGCGGGAAGGTAAAGTAGAAACCGTGCGCTTAAGTGCCGACCGGCAACGGGCGATCGTACCCACCCAAGACGGTACAAACGTATTGGTTAACCTGCCCAACGATCCGCAATTAATCAACATCTTGGCAGAAAATAACGTTGATATTTCCGTACTGCCCCAAAGAGAAGAAGGAGTATGGGTAAGAGCCTTCAGTAGCCTCTTTTTCCCGATTTTACTTCTTGTTGGTCTATTTTTCTTGCTCCGTCGCGCTCAAAGTGGCCCCGGTTCCCAAGCGATGAACTTCGGCAAATCGAAAGCAAGAGTACAGATGGAACCCCAAACCCAGGTTACTTTCGGTGATGTGGCCGGGATTGAAGGGGCAAAATTAGAATTAAACGAAGTGGTGGACTTCCTCAAAAATGCCGATCGCTTCACGGCAATTGGGGCAAAAATCCCCAAAGGAGTCCTTTTAGTCGGTCCTCCGGGGACAGGTAAAACCCTGCTCGCTCGCGCAGTAGCTGGAGAAGCAGGAGTCCCGTTTTTTAGCATTTCCGGTTCGGAATTCGTGGAAATGTTCGTCGGGGTGGGTGCTTCTCGCGTCCGCGACCTATTTGAACAAGCGAAAGGGAATGCACCTTGTATCGTTTTTATCGATGAGATTGATGCTGTTGGTCGTCAACGGGGTGCCGGTTTAGGGGGTGGTAACGATGAACGGGAACAAACCCTCAACCAATTATTAACGGAAATGGACGGTTTTGAAGGTAATACAGGTATTATCATTATCGCCGCCACTAACCGTCCTGATGTGTTGGATGCCGCTTTATTACGTCCGGGTCGTTTTGATCGCCAAGTGGTGGTGGATCGTCCCGATTACGCTGGCCGTAAGGAAATCCTTAATGTCCACTCCAGAGGCAAAACTTTGGCCCAAGACGTGGATCTCGATAAAATCGCTCGTCGTACCCCCGGTTTTACCGGTGCGGATCTGGCTAATTTGCTCAACGAAGCTGCAATTTTAGCGGCACGTCGCAATTTAACCGAGATTTCCATGGATGAGATCAACGATGCGATCGATCGTGTCTTGGCCGGCCCTGAGAAGAAAAATCGCGTCATGAGCGAAAAACGCAAAACCTTAGTTGCTTACCATGAAGCTGGTCACGCTTTGGTGGGTGCTTTAATGCCGGATTATGATCCTGTCCAGAAAATTAGTATTATTCCTCGCGGTCGCGCTGGGGGTTTAACTTGGTTCACTCCCAGCGAGGATCGCATGGAATCCGGGTTATATTCTCGCGCTTATCTGCAAAATCAGATGGCTGTAGCTTTGGGGGGTCGTTTAGCTGAAGAAATTATCTTCGGTGAGGAGGAAGTAACTACGGGTGCTTCTAATGACCTGCAACAGGTGGCACGAGTAGCGCGGCAAATGGTAACTCGTTTCGGCATGAGCGATCGCCTGGGGCCGGTGGCCTTAGGTCGTCAAAATGGTAATGTTTTCCTAGGTCGTGATATCGCTTCCGATCGAGATTTCTCCGATGAAACTGCGGCCGCTATTGACGAGGAAGTGCGTAACCTAGTAGAACAGGCCTATCGTCGCGCTAAAGAGGTTTTAGTCAATAACCGCGCCATCTTGGACCAGTTAGCGCAAATGTTAGTGGAAAAAGAAACCGTGGATGCGGAGGAGTTACAAAATATCCTCGCTCATAACGATGTGAAAATGGCGGCTTTAGCTTAAGTTTTGTAACATTTTCTTGACAAACAGCATCCTGATGGGTGCTGTTTTTTTTGATAGCTGTTAATCGGGTGCATCTCAATTTTTGAGAAAACGGGTTTCTCGGAGAAACCCGTTTTCTACTCATGTAATTTGGGATTTTTAAGCGGAAACTTTCTCCTAAAGTTGATTCAAGGTAGGGTTGATTCATGAATCAACCCTACCCAAACCCCGAAGCGCATTAGTTTTTCGGTGGGATGCTTACAGATAGCTGCTGATATATCTGTAATAATTTAAGAGTCACTGATAATTAATGTGGGATGTACCCCTGTTAATCAGCTTCACAATACCCAGTTTAAATGCGTCTTAAGTAGGGAGGCACAATTATTTGTAGGATGGGTTAGCGGTAGCGCAACATGAGCGGACGTTGGGTTTCATGCTTCAACCCAACCTACGTTGATCTTATATTTAATTCCACCCACCCACTTAGCTTAACAGTCCTGTCTTTTCACTGATTACTGATTACTGATTACTGTTCACTGATTACTGATTACTGTTCACTGATTACTGTTCACTGTCATGTAGCATCGATGACTACTTCCTCTTTACCTATTTTAATTGTTATTTGTGGGGCAACTGCCACAGGAAAATCCAGTTTAGCCCTACAATTGGCTGAAAAGTTTAATTCAGTAATTCTCAGTGCCGATTCCCGACAAATCTATCGAGAATTTAATATTGGCACCGCTAAACCTAGCTTAGAAGAATGTCAGCGGATTCCCCATTATCTAATTGATATTTGTGATCCTCAAGATAATTTTACCCTAGCACAGTACCAAGAACAAGCTGAGGATTTAATCAGCAATCTCCACTATTCTCCTCTGTTTTTGGTCGGTGGTACGGGACTTTATATCAAGTCCATTGTCAAAGGTTTAAAAATACCGAGGGTTTCTCCTCAAGCGGATTTAAGACGGCAATTACAAGCTTTAGGACAATCCTATCTTTATCAAATTCTGATGCAGGTAGATGAAGAGGCCGCTAAAAAAATTCATCCCCATGATCAGGTCAGGACTTTACGCGCTTTAGAGGTTTTTTATCTGACAGGAAAACCTATCTCTAGTCAGCAGGGAGAAAATCCCCCCACTTATCCAATTTTACAAATTGGTTTAGATTGTTCCCCAGAAAGTTTAGACAAGCGGATCACTGTTCGTACTGATCAAATGATTGCAAAAGGATTAGTAGCAGAGGTGCAGAATTTGGGGGATAAATACGGTTGGGATTTGCCACTTTTGCAGACTTTGGGTTATGCAGAGATTAAGCAATATCTCCTCGGAGAAATTTCTTTAGAACAGGCGATCGATCTAATTATCCTCCACACCCGTCAATTTGCTAAACGTCAGCGCACTTGGTTTCGTGCCGATGCTGGTATTGTCTGGGTTCCCATCGATAAAGAAAATTTATTAAAATCGGTGGAACGAAAAATTATGTTGTTTCTTGAGGGGTTGTCAAGGCCCGATATAAAAACACATCATCCTGATTAACGATTAACCGGAAGTTCTCATTTTGATTCAGTTTATTTAAGTGATCATCAATTAGTTCTGGTGAACTAGACCAACCGGGATGACGGCGATCGAGTAGGATATAATTAAATTGATTTAAATCGAGGGATTGGGAACCTTCGATCGCTAATTTGATCATTTCTCGATGGGTAAGATGGGGGGCAATTCTAGAAGTAGTCAAGACACTCTCACTGGTGGTAATTTGGGTTAGAGCTTTTTGGGTGGCGGACCAAGTATCGAGGGAATTTAAATATAGTGACCAAAAATAGCCGTATTTAGCTAAGGCAAAAAAGGCAATAATTGCCCAAGTAATTATCCATTTAGGTTTTTTTAACCAGTTACTATTATGGGCTAAAGTGGCGATAACCGCTAGAAATAAAAAGGGCAAAATTGGCAGGGAATATTGAGTGGTTAAGTTTTTTTGTGGGGCATGATCTGCTAATAAATTTAAAGCGAGTGCGGGAATAGCGGCAATTATTGGGGCAGAATAGCGCCAGGATAAACCCCAAACTAAGGGAATAAATAATAGGATTAGGTATTCTAGATTATTGCCAGTAAAGATTTTTCCCAAGACAAGATCGGGTTTGAGGAAAAGATTAAAGATAATTGCTGGTAAACTATCTCCTAGATAACTATATCGAGAATCGGCCATTTCAATAACTGCCGATTTTCCTGTCAGGAGAGGGATTAATAATTTCGTGGTGATAATAAACCAAAGAATGCCGCTAATCATAGCAATTATTCCTGGTATTTTTTTCTTTTCCCAGAGAAGTAACCAGATACCCATTCCCAACAATGTTAAAGAGAGAATTGCTTTACAACCGAGAATAATAATGATTCCTAGACAAAATCCCCAGAGATTATTTAATCTTGCGGCCAAAATCGTCCAAAAAATGGCTGGAACTGCGATAACTTCAGGATGAAAATCAAAGAGATTAACATTAAAAATCAGGGGATAGAGCAGATAAACTAAGGCTAATGTATAAGCTTGTTTTTCTTTTAATCCCGCTTCTATTGCCAATTGCCAGAGGGGAAAAACGGCAAGGGAAAGGGAAAAAGCTTGTAATAAAAGCAGCCAATAAACGCTAGGATAAATTTTATAAAGTAAGGCTATAGGATAGAGAATAAAAGCGATATGATCGCCTAAAATATGGTAGTCAACAAAAGATATAATCGGTGGTTTACCTTGAGAAATTAAGTAAACTCCCTGATCGAACCAACCAAGATCGAGAGCATTAGATTGAAATAAAATATGTCTGGTGGCACTGCAAATAAACAGGATTATTGTACTGCAAATAACCAACCAAAATAAATCATTTTTTTTGTGCATAATCGTTAAATTTTACCTAGGGTCTTCGGGATTATTACGACAATACTGCCAGGTATGTATAAAATAGGCAGCAACTTCATTAAACCATGTTTTAAAAATATTTCTGTTCTCACTGGTGACGATAACCCCATTAATAAACTCTTGCCATTGGGGATCATTAGCGGGAAGAATAAAACCATAATAATCACAATTTAAAGGATTGCGCGGGATAAGTTGATAATCTTTTCCTAGGGATAAACCGAGAATGACAGCTTCTCCAATTAGCAGAATCCCATCACTAGCAAAAGCATCTATTCCATTCCTTCTTAAACTTTGGATACCTCGCAGTCTTCCCGTCACTCCTTGAAATTCCTGATAGGTAGCAAGAGGATATTTTTGTCTTAATAATTCTTGAGTGCTGGTATCTCGCAAAACTCCAATACTTATACCTTCTAAGGACGAGGAAAAGTTAAAATTCTTCTGATTATCACTCCGAACTAAAAACTGAGTTCCCGTCACAAAAAAAGGACGAGAAAAACTGACAGCATTGGGTATATTTTTTCTGATACTATTAGGACCACACTCGAAATCAACGGTTTTATTTTCCAATAACTGGAAGCGATTAAATAAAGTTGATTTATAAATTTTGACACTGATGATCCGGAGGTTTAATTTATGCTTGAGTTCCCCTCTGAGCAATTGGATAAAATCTAAGCATAATCCCTGTAAATTATTATTACTATCTCGATAGCCAAACGGAATGGCATCTTCTCTCATCGCTACTTCTAATAATCCCGTGCGTTTAATTTTTTCTAGAACCGTTTCGGACTTAGCTGGGAGAGGAGCAAAAACATTAGATAAAATAACGAGAGTAAGAATGATTAATTTCATGACTTTTGCCGAGATTATTTAAGATTTGTTATGGCCGTGATCCCATTTATCTAAAATGTCTTTGAATAATAATTCATCTAACCATGTTTTTACTACCACTGTCAAAGGTAAAGCCAATAATAAACCTAAGATGCCAAACATTTGAGCAAAGAAAATTTGAGCGATTAGGGTAATTGCCGGTAGTAAAGATACCTGTTTAGCCATGACAGTGGGTGTCAGCCAATAACTTTCGACATTTTGGATAATAAAATAGAGAATCAGAATAGCGACAATTTTCCAAGGTGCATCGATAACAGCAATGAGGATCGGAAAAATCACACTAGCAGTCGGTCCGATATTAGGGATAAAATTGAGCAATCCTGCTAGGATAGCATGAACGAGAACTAGATTAATTTGTAGAACAAAAAGACCGAAACCACTGAATAATCCCACCATAGTTGAACTAATGGCAATTCCCAACAACCAATTACCTAAACCTGCTTCTGATAGGGTAAGAATTTCCTCAGCGCGACGACGATAGAAGTTAGGAAATAATTTTAAGAAAGCTTGTCGATAGGGTTGGGGGTTGGCTAACATCATCATTGCTAACACCAGCACGAATAATAATTGCAAAATTGCCGCAACCGAGTTAGAAAAGAAGGTAAAAAAGTTACTAAAAACGAAGGTTCCTAAGGGTTGTAACTGCTGGACTAAATCACTTAAATTAGGCAGCGATGGCAACCAATCAAATTGAAATTGTTGTCGCCATTGAATCGAGTTATTGCGGACTAAATCCCAAGCTTGCGGTAAAAGTTCAATTAATTTTTGAAACTGTTCGATAAAGGGGGGAACAATAATTATAAAAAATAAAATCACAATTGCTAGACTCGTCAGCAGGGTAATTAAAATAGCCAAACCCCTTTTAATACCCAATCTCTGCAATCCTTTCACACATCTATTTAAGGCTACGGTAAACACGATCGCCATAAAAATCAATAATAACAGCTGTCGAATCTGCCACAATACATAGAGAGCCATTATTAAACAGATAAACCCCAACCACTGACCAAATTTCACGACCTTTATTTATCCTATCGGGACAAGTTTTATCATACAGCAGTCGGTCCTCAGCTTTTTCAGTTATCAGTGATCAGTTACCAGTTATCAGTGGGACTCTGGTTCTTCGTTACTCGGGATGGTTCCATCGGGTGGCATAAATCGACTAAATCCTTATCTGGCAAGAGACTTAATTGATTAGTTCGTTCTAGAGCAAAAACAACTGACAAAAATCGCTAAATGTTTTTCTCCATAAGGGTTTCATTCCTTATAACCCCGTCCATTGCATAACACAAACCGAAGAACCTAGAGTGTTAAGTGAGCAGTATATGGATGACAACAACAGTGCTGTCTTTTCACTGATTACTGTTTACTGTTCACTGATAACTGACCAAATCTCCCCACTTCCTCACTTCCCCAACAGCATAAATCAAGTTTTGTATCAAAAATTTGCTAATTTTGCTGTTATGTGCTATACAATTACGCCACAAAACAGGATAGAAAAACGAGATTTTTTTAATTACCAGACATTTTCTCAAATTTTATGGCAACTCTCCCAGAGTCAAATTATCCTAAAAGAAATCCTCTCCTAGAAAATCCGACAAGACTCAGAGAAATTGTGGCCGTTAATGCTTTTATCCTTGTACTAGGACTTCGATGATGAAAGAATTGGAGCGATACTATAAAGTTTTAGGGTTAGATCATGGGGCATCTCTCGACGAGATCAATCAAGCCTACAAAGATTTGGTGTTTATTTGGCATCCCGATCGCATTCCCAAAGATAATCAGCGTCTTTTGGAAAAAGCCACCGCTAAACTGCAAGAAATTAACCACGCTAGGGAACAATTGCGGCAAATTCATCAAAATTCTCCTAAACGCTCCAATTACCCCCCTAAAACTGAAAAACAGCCCGCCCACGCCTATAAAACTGCGTCCCCCTATCAGCCTCACCCTAGCCAACCCGGCCAAAATTCCCAAACCCACAGCCATAAAACCCACAGTCAACAAACCCACAGTCAACAAACCCACAGTCAACACAGCCACTCCCAGAATAACCATCAGGTCCACAATCATGCCGCCTGGCGCCCTCACTATCGGGATTTAAACGGAGCCGATTTACAGGGAGCTAACCTGAAGGAAAAAGATTTCTCTAGTCGCAGTCTCATCGGGGCAGATTTAAGCCATGCCGACTTAAGCGATAGCTTCCTGCACAAAGTTAACCTAGAAAAGGCTAATCTGTACAAGGCTAATCTTTTTCGCGCCAATCTCCTCGAAGCTAACCTTAAAGGCGCAAATTTACAGGAAGCCAATCTCATCGGGGCGGATTTAAGCGGGGCAGATCTGTCGGCGGCGGATTTACGCGGGGCAAAAATTGGCTTTGGTAAGCGTATTATGGTGAAATTAACTGGAGCAATTTTAACGGGAACAATTCTCCCCGATGGTTCGATTCATCAATGAATAACCTCCTGCTAATTTTGATATTTTTTTAATAGGAACTATCACCTGATGGGCATTTATTACACAATCGCTGCTGTTTTTCTAGGGATGCAATTAGCTGGAGGAGAAAATTTATCGGCAGCGAATTCTGATTTTTTACTGCTGCAAAAAGCTCTAGAAAAACACAATTTTATCGTTAAAATTTCCCCGCCACCAGTGCGAGGAGCCTACGGGTTATTTGATAGTAAAACTAGAATTATTTGGATTCATCCCCTAGTTTTTGACTTAGGTATTGCCCGACCAACATTAATTCATGAAGCTGTCCATGCCGCTCAACTTTGTCATGGAGGCAAAACAGTTAAAGCTCTTAATTTAGCCATAGAACCACCGGCAATGACCAGAAGATTTTTTATGAATTATCAGGGTTTTAGCAGACAAATTGAAGCCGAAGCCTATACTGTTCAAGTTCAGCCCGATGGTCTAGATTTAGTGATTTCTTTACTACAAAAATATTGTCCTTAGAAAACCTGTCGATAAATCTACCAATCCCGTTCTAATTCTTCGGCCACACGACGATAATCGGCGCTGGCTTCTTGGGCATTTTTACCGCGCCAATTGGTAATAGCTACCCCGTCTAAAACGGCTTTTTCGTGGGCCTTATAATTTCTGACAAAAGCATGACAGGCGGGAATACCTAATTCTAATAGAGTATTTTGTGCTTCTAAAGTTTCCTTAAGACTACGAGAATCCACTTTTGTTAATAAAACCCGATAGGCAATTCCTAGGGGTTTAACTGCCGTGCGTACCGTGTCAATTAAAGCCATTAAATCCATCGGTGCGGGAGGAGTCGGTAAAATTAAATAATCTGATTCTGCTATTACTGCCGTAAGTAATTCGGAACGCAAAGCCGGTGGTGTGTCAATCACGATCAGATCATACTCGATAATTTGACGCAATTCTCCTAACTTCTCTGTATTAATTTGTTTGGCTAAATCAAATACCATACCCGCTTGATTTCTTTCTACCCACCAAGTGGAGGAACCCTGGGGATCCGCATCCACCAGCAAAACACGCTGATTCTGTCCCCAAATTGCCGCTAAATTAACCGCAGTGGTGGTTTTACCCACACCACCTTTACCATTGACAACAGCGAGAATTTTCGGGCTATTAGGCTTTAATTGCGAGGTCATTTTCAGTTATCAGTTATCAGTTATCAGTTATCAGTTATCAGTTATCAGTTATCAGTTATCAGATTTGAGTTTTAAGTTCACTGATTACTGTTTACTGATTACTGATCACTGAATATAACTAACCAGAAAGTTTTTGATCTAAGATTTGGCTAGTTAATTTAGGATCGGCTTTACCGCCGCTTTTTTTCATGACTTGACCGACAAAAAATCCCTTAAGATTGGTTTTACCCGCCCGGAATTTTTCTAACTCGCTTGGATGGGAGGCGATAATTTCCTCGATCAGTTTTTCGATCGCAGAACTGTCAGAAATTTGTATTAATCCTTTCTTTTCCACCAGTGTTTTTGGTGAACCGCCCTGGGTGAGAAGTTCCGGTAAAATTTCCTTAGCAATTTTGCCACTAATTGTTCCCGTTTCAATCAGTTTAACTAATGCCGCTAAGTCTGGTGCTTGCAGGGCAATTTCCGTGATCGTCAGCTTATTATTATTCAAATAAGCGGCGATATCTTGACTGATCCAGTTAGCGACTAATTTCGCATTTGCCCCCGCAATTACCGCAGTTTCAAAATATTCAGCCACGGTGCGATCATCGGTTAAAACCCTGGCATCGTAGGGGGAAAGACCAAATTCTTCCTCATAACGACGACGTTTACGAGCGGGTAATTCTGGTAATTCTTCCGCCCAAGCTTTTAACTGTTCGGGGGAGACTTCTAGGGGGGGTAAATCCGGTTCGGGAAAATAGCGATAATCGCTAGAACCTTCTTTTTTCCGCATACTAATCGTCCGTTGAGTAGCTTCTTCCCAAAGACGGGTTTCCTGTACGATTAATTCGCCATTTTCGATCGCTTCAATTTGTCGATCGATCTCGTATTCTATGGCTTTTTGGATAGCACTAAAGGAGTTCATATTTTTGATTTCTACCTTAGTCCCGAACTTTTTAGCGCCTTTTTTGCGAACGGAAATATTGACATCGCAGCGCAGGGAACCTTCCTGCATATTACCGTCACTGATGCCGAGATAACGCACTAAACGCCGTAATTCTTGGGCATATTCCGCCGCTTCGGTGCCGGTGCGTAAATCCGGTTCTGAGACAATTTCCAATAATGGTACACCTGTACGATTAAAATCCACGAGGGAATGGGTGGAACCGGAGAGACGTTCGCTGCCAGCATGAACCAGTTTTCCCGCGTCTTCTTCCATGTGCAGACGGGTAATGCCGATAATTTTGCGGCTAACTTCCTTAGTTTTTTTATCGACGATCTCGATTTCTAGTTGACCCTGTTCGACAATAGGGAGATCATACTGGGAAATTTGATAATTTTTCGGCAGGTCGGGATAAAAATACTGTTTGCGATCAAATTTGCTATGAGGTGTAATTTTACCATCGATAGCTAATCCCAGTTTAACAGCACTGGCCAGGACTTCTTGGTTAAGGACGGGTAATACCCCCGGATAACCCAAACAGACGGGACAGACGTTAGTATTGGGGGGACTATCGAAACTGGTAGGACAGGAACAAAATATCTTGCTTTTGGTGTTCAGTTGACAGTGGGTTTCTAAACCGATAATTGCTTCGTATTCAGTGGCAGACATATTTTCTCGCTCTCGCCGACACAGGAATGATCTGTTTAATCATTATAGTCGCGATTCTGGAGCATTCCCTCCCTTCATAAAACTTAATACTGTAGTTAATAATAACTCTAGGCAGCCTGAATATAGCTGAAAAAAGATAATTTATCCAACCAATGTCCGCCATTATTTTTGATTTTATCAAAGGCATAAGATACATAGGTCGAGTTCGTAAATATTCTGATTGACTGGTAGCATTTGAAATGCCTACACAGCAAGCAGCCGACAAAATTGGCCAATTGTCAATAGCCTTTGAGATGCCTTTACCCTGACCCTAGAGGAGTCGGTAGCTCTTCAAATCGACTCCAGTTTGTCTCCCTGAGATAATTTTAATCTTGACTGTCCGCTAACAACCGGAATTATCGGTTAGAAACGCAGTTTCCCCGGGACCAACCCCATTCTTCCACTCCCACGGAAATTTGCGAACCGGGACGGACATCTCCTTTCGATAAGTCTATCAGAGTCACACTGACTGCGGCGAATAAACTGCCACGATAAATCGGTTGTCCTTTGTTGTTAGTATTTTTAAAGCTGAGGCTAGAAACTTGGGGGGGTTGACCGGAACGCGTCCAGCGAATGCGTTCAAAACGTCCATTGAGAAATTCCGCCGAATAGGACCAACCGTTATTCATGCGACCTCGACAAAAAAGCTGTTGTGTGGCCACGGTAGCGGGAATATTGACAGATAAACTCAGAAGGCTGAATGCAGCGAGAGCGATCGGCAAAAATTTCATAAAAGTTGGCACTATAGGGTCAAATAATCCCATTATAAGTTCTTAGCTCGCAAATTTAACTATCGCAGCCGCGGTAAGTTCTGGTTTTTCGAGGTGGGGAACATGACCACAGCGAGGAATCCAGACCAGTTGATTATTAGGTAAGGCCTGCTGAAATTTCTCCGCGTCTTTTGTGCCTAAGATTTGATCGTTTTCTCCCCAAATAATCAGCGTTTCTCGGTTTATTTGGCTTAATTTCGGCAAAAATGCCCCATAACCGCCACTTTTGGTAAAGGAGATTAAAGCCTCACTCCAGTGGGGACAATTCAGGTGCAGATTAGCACAGGTGCAAGCATCAACAGTGGCCAAAGTTGCATCGAAATAGGCAGTACGACTGATATTTTGACGCACGCGGGGATTGGCTAAAAAATTAGTTGCCCACTTATCGAGGGGAGAAAACATCAATTTACCCAAGACCGGGGGATTAGCTAGTCCTGCGCTGTCAATTAAGACTAATTTCGCCACTATTTCTGGGTAGGAGAGGGCAAAATCGAGGGCCACCGCACCCCCCATGGAAGCACCGACTAAAATCAGCGGTTGGGCGATCGCAGTTTGCCAGAAATGGTAAAGATGGCTTTTAATAGTTTTCGGAGATACTTCTAAATCTGGGTATCGCTCAGTAAAACCGAAGCCGAGCATATCTATCGCCCAAGTTTCCCTATTTTGGGCGAGTAAGGGTAGTAAACGCCGAAATTCCAGCAAGGAACTATCAAAACCGTGCAGAAGAACAAAGGGCGGTTGACCTTGCCCTTGTTGACTATAGGTGGTTAGAATCGATCGAGGATAGATGGGGCTATCGATGGCAATTTGTTGGATATTTTCGAGGAGAGCAAGGGAGGTATCTTCACTCAATCCCTCCCTAACAGTGGGTAAAAAGTTGGGATAATTCACGGATGAGGGCGAAAGTTTGATGAGGCAACAGGCAAGAGGTGGTTAGATATGTGTAGTTAGTTGTCTCTAGCTACAGATGTTAATAGCTAATTTCGAGGGTGACAGCAGCGCGCAGGGTTTGTTCCCCTCCGATAACTGGGCTACTGGCAGCATCGGCACTCCGAAAAACCGCTTCTGAGCGGGCTATTGGCACAGGATTACTGGTATTACCCACTTGGATAGAAACCGTTTCTTTCGGCACTAAACCGAGGGCTTGTAACACGATTGTAGCCTGTTCTCTAGCTTGTTCCGTGGCTTTGATGAGAGCGGTTCTTTGGGCAGCTGCGATCGCTGATTCTCCAGCAGTAAAACTGACCCCATCGATGCGTGTTGCCCCGACTTTCACCGCTTCATCGATTAAACTCCCCGCTTGGGCTATATCAACCTGAAAACTAATCAAATTAGCCCCGATATAACCGATTAAACGTCTTTGATTGTTGCTGAAGTCGTAATTGGGCTGTAAACTAATGCCGGTGGTTTCCAATTTTTCCACTTGACGGGAACGGAGAAATTTAACCACCGCATCGCTACGAGTGGCGGTTTCCCGCTGCACCTTACCCGCTTCTTTGCCTTGAACTTCTACCCCTAAGCGCACTATTGCCTTAGAAGTGGCGATATTTTCTATTCCTTCTCCCGTCACGGTAATTGTCCTCAATTCTCTTGTGTTTGCGTAACTAGGCATAACTAATCCGGTGTTGATGAGGATAAGGGACAGCAAAAAAGCCCAGCAAAATTTTTGGTAATTCATCAAAAATCTCTAGCGATCGATACTATATTTCGATTCTAGCCTTTATTTTGGGCAATTGAGTGGAAGATTATCCCTTTTCCGTCACTTTCGGAATATTGGTGACTAAGCTCTGGGAAGCTGTAGTAATAAATATCGACAACTGTCCAATTGCTTTGGCTCTCTTGGGGTTATGGTGATGGGCAAATCTTGTCGAAAAAAGGGCGTACGCTATACGCCCCTACCAATCACACCACGCGCAGCGGTAGGGGCGCAACGTGGTCAGTGAGTTGATCGAACTGCTTGCGCCCCTAATCTAACATTGTCAACATTTTTCAGCCAATATCCCAGAGAGCCATTCATTTTAGGGAAGAAGTCAATACTAAGCTAAGACGTAATCCCTTGTGCAACAAAGAAAAAAAGCGGCGAAGAAAGGTCTCACTCAGTCATCCTAGAAGTATAAGATTGACACTCCCGTCGCGCTTATGCGAGGGATTCTTGGTTCACTGACTCAAGTTGTCTTAGCAGGTATTTCTACCAACCAAAATAGAGCTTAAATCTCCCCAAGCGTTAGCTTCCGATATGCCCTATCGTAGCTTTTTTGAGTATATTTAATGCCGCCATCTTGTCCCTATCTTCCACATATCCGCAGGAACAAACATGAGTTCTAACTGATAGAGACTTTTGGATTAACCGACCACAATTAAGGCATTCTTGACTTGTATAGTATAGGCGGGATTAACTGCTATGGTCAATCGTCCGTATTTAATACCAAAATACTCTATCCATTTTCTCAATTGTGACCAACCAGCATCATTGATACTCTTGGCTAGTTTTCGATTACGCACAAGGTTTTTGACTTTTAAATCTTCA
>VYLR01000122.1_pt1 | contig 23028 bp, 18 predicted proteins | sample 5114291 | NCBI WGS metagenome assembly VYLR01 (sample SAMN12291774, study PRJNA351875) | freshwater metagenome | isolation source: freshwater lake | place: USA: Michigan, Lansing Lake | collected 2013-08-14 | reverse complement strand
CGCTTAAACATGCGCAGCTAGTGCTGCGCGTTCCTACCCCCCCGGAGCGCCAGTGCAGAGCGGAGAGCGGTGACCCCCAAGGACCTTGCGGCACGAGGTCTGGGACTCGGCTGACGCCTTCGGTGATGACAGCCTTGTGGTACTTTCCATCTGGAAGGCTTTGGTGCAGGCCCTGCCTACACCAAAGGCCAAACCTTATTGTTTGTGGGCGATTTGACGGGTCAAGTCCGCTTTGCGCCGCTGCGCGGCAGATTTCCAAAGGAAATCTGGACTTGACGCGACAAATCGCCCGGTCACACTCGAGGAAGCGGTTTGGTGAACCAGAGGGATCACCAAAATGCTTCTAGATAAATTGAGCAACTCCACCCCCCCGCCGCAGCGACAGCGCAGAGCGGGGACCCTCAAGGAATTTGCGGCTTGGGGTCCCCGATAGGCTGACGCCTTCGGGGATGACGATGTGAGGGACTGAAGGGGTAGCTGCGCAAGCACATTGCGTCGTGCAACGAAAGCTCGGCAACGCGACGACTCGTGTATTGATCTGGCCTATGGGCTTGTCGCGCTCTGTGAAGTGGACATATAGCTGTCTGTAATGCGCTGACGTCAGATTGTCGCGCGTTGTCAGGGAAGATTTTGAGCCATGCAGCTGATTAGTGATGATGTTCTCATCGATACAGGACAGATAGACCCAACCCATTCGGCGGCTTATCCGCTGATAGGCGGGTTCCAGTTGGGCAATCCAGCGTCTTGGACAAGCGGGCATCCATGGGAATTCTATCGACAACTTCGCGACGAAGCACCAGTGCATTGGAGCCCCGGCTATCGCGGTATCTCCGGGTTCTGGTCCGTTTCTCGCTATGAGGATGTGAAGTCGGTTGAGCTCAACCCGCAGCTATTTTCGTCCCAGCGCGGCAGCATCAATTTGGGTATTCAGGCGCGTGATAAGTGGAAGCCGAAGAAGCTGATCCCAGCTGCGCTCAATTCCTTGATCAATATGGATGCACCCCTGCATATGGAAGCCCGCATTCAGCAGAAGGATTTCTTCATCCCGGCCTATGTGGCCAAGGTCCGCGACAAGGTCAGCGCCCATATCGATGGCTTGCTGGACGAGATGGAGCGCAAAGGGCCGGAGGTCGATTTCGTGAAGATGTTTGCCGAACAGGTCCCGCTATTCACCTTGTGTGAAATGCTCGGTGTCGATGAAGCAGACCGGCCGCGGATCGTGCAATGGATGCACTACCTTGAAATGGCCTCGCAATATTTGGCAAACCCATGGCAAACGATCCTGAAGGAACCGCTCTTTCCGTTCCGGTTTTTCAACATGGTCGATGCCATGTTCGCTTATGGCGAGGGGGTCATGGCCGACCGACGCGCGCGCCCCCGCGAAGATCTCTTAACTGCGATTGCCCGTTCCAAGCTCGGCGGAGAGGAATTGCCGCAGGAACATCTCGACGGCGCTTGGCTTTTGATCATCTTCGCTGGCAATGACACCAGCCGCAACTCATTGACCGGCACGATCCAACTGCTCCACGAATTTCCCGACCAGCGGCAGATGGTGCTGGATGACCCCAAGCTAATCCCGCGCATGGCGGAAGAAGCGCTGCGTCTGGTCTCCCCTGTGAAACACATGCGCCGTACCGCGCTGGAAGAAACGGAGTTGAACGGTCAGCGGATCGCCAAGGACGAGAAAGTGGTGATGTGGTATGGCGCAGCCAATCGCGATCCAACCATATTCCCCGACCCTAACCGCTTCGACATGATGCGCGACAATTATGATAAGCACCTCGCCTTCGGTCATGGGGTGCATAAGTGCCTTGGCTCGCGGATCGCACAGATGCAGCTGCGGCTGTCGTTTGAAAAAATCTTCGAACGCTTCCCCAAAATTGCGCCAGTGGGTCCGGTGGTTTATGCGCCCAACGCGCTCGTCAATGCGATGTCGAGCCTCAAGGTCAATCTATATGGTGTAGGCGGTCGACGGCCGACGATGGTGGCCGGACGTGCCTAAATCGACTCTAAATGGATTTCTCGCTGATTAGTCTACCAGAATTTAGAATTCAACGAGCCGTAACTCTTCTTCATTATATTTACCAAGCGCCAAAATGCTTCCATCGCGGTCTATTGCCAGCGACCTTCCGATCACAAGCCATTGATCCCATGGCCCGCCACGACAAAAAGCCCAGTTGCTTTAGATGCCTCAACGAGAATGGAGGAAAATGCACCCGGAATAGGTTGCGCATGGATATCGGATTCCTTGCTACACCAGCCAAAGTCTAGGCATTCAGGTAGCAAAATCACGTCCGCGCCGAGCTGTTTGGCGTCAAGGATCGCTTTGTGCGCTCGGTCTAGATTTCCATACACATCCCCAGCCACAACTTTGATTTGGCCTAGGGCGACACGAATAACAGGCTTTTCCATAAGTTGAACTCATAGCTGGACCGAATGGCAAGGATAGAACAAAGCTGATTCAGTTGCACCTGTGTTGACGCGCTTGAATAAAACTAAAACTCTAAATTTACGAAACGGGAAGGTGGTGAACACTAGAAGCAGTATTTAATATCCATAACCTTCTTAGGAGGCCTTTTAGCGCGAACTCTGGCTAAAATTCCAAAAAGTCAGGTCAAAAAAGACCATTTTTCAAGTATCATCAGCGTTTAATCCTCCGATATTCAACAATATTGCTGGTTCAATTTAACTAGATTGCAACCCAGACCCGCTAAACTTAAGTCTTGGAGTGCAGTAATGTCGATGAAGTCGCGGACCAAAAAAAGGGGACAACGCGGTCAACTCGCGCTGATCACCGCTTTCGTTGCCGTGCCTATGTCTCTCGCCGTAGTCGTCGCAGTAGAGCTTACGGCCCTGTCCGGAGAGCGCAGCAAATTGCAGGCTGCCGTTGATGCCGCCGCTCTTGCTGGTGCACGCGAGATTGGCGTGTCAGGCGGTGCCGAACGCGAAATCAAAGCCTTTACGGAACGGTTTGCGAGAGAACAAACCAAAGAGACCATTCCCCATGTTCGCACCACTTTCACGGCCGAACAATTGCCCGGTGGTGCCGTTCAAATTGATGGCGTGGGCGTGCGGAATTCCTTCTTCGGAAATATGGTTCCCAGGGGCGGCTTCGTCATTCGGGTTCGGGCCTTAGCAGAGGCGCTAAACCAGCAGCCCTTGTGCGTGGTTGCCACGGGCAGCGCGACCGTAACCCGTGCGATTGATGCCAAGGAGCAAAGCCGCATCCGCGCCCCGGATTGCATGATACACTCCAATGCCAATATGGAGCTCGCTGATGACGCCGGGATTGAAGCCGGCACCATCCAGACTTCTGGCCGAGCAGAAGGTGATGGCTATTCACCAGAAGCCAATGAAGGTGCCCTTGTCCTGCGTGATCCTTTTAGATCCCGTAGAATTAAACGCAGAGGTGCGTGTCCTGTCGGGGGGGTGGTGAACGAGAGGGTGCAAACAACCGGTGTCCACAACTTGCGCCCCGGCATTTTAAGGTGGAAATATACTGCGAAGGGTACTGGAAGGTTCAACTTTGCCCCCGGAGACTATTACCTTTGCCACCCGTTGACGATCGAGGAGCAAGGGGCACTGACTGGCGATAATGTCGTCCTCATTTTTGAAAATGGTGCCCTAACCGCCACTGGAGATGCAAAAGTGTCTCTAACAGGTCGGCGGTCTGGTTCATGGGCCGGCTTCGTGCTTGTTTCGACGCGCGAAAACGAAGCCGATACCACCATTTCCTCTTCATTTGTGGATAAATTATTGGGGATCATTTATCTCCCCAACAGCAATCTATTCGTCAATGCGAAAGGCACCGTCGCGGAAGATTCGCTTTGGAGCGTGGTAATCGCCCGCACCATTGCGCTGGCCGGCGATTCAACATTGGTCATTAATGACAATTATGAAGGATCGGGTGTCCCAGTTCCAAAAGGCGTTGGCAGGCTAAACCGCAGCGTCGAAGATGGTGTATGGCTTAAGCGCTAGATCTTTAAGCTGATGCCTTCGATGTTCCTTGCAGACCTTGTGCAGCGGCGTAGCTGAAGCAAGCGGTCAAACGGTCAAGGGGCTCTCTAGAACCAAGCCATCCGCAACATTTAGCAACAACTTCATCATCGGGGTTCTGCGTTGCTCGTTGGAGCAAACTAGGTAGCCGGTAAAAACAGGTGTTGGTGTAGCAATAGCGCGGTACACCAACCTTGGGTCAGGCGGGCATTCGGCAGAGTAAAAAAAGCTGTAGCCGACACCTAAAGCAATGGCTTCGCGGATGGTCTCGCGGGTATGCAGTTCTAGGATCGCGCGGGGTTCGACGCCTGCTTGCGCCAGCGCCAAAAGAGCTGTGCTGCGCGTCCGCGATGTCTTCTCGCGCACCAACAAGCACTCATCGCCTAAATCGGCTAAATTGATGTCGGCGAGGCAGGCCAATGGATGACTTGCATGGAGTGCAATCGAGAGCTGATCCCGGTATAAGACTTGATAGTGAAGGTCACTTTCAAAAATTGGGTCGCTACAAATGGCTGCGTCAACTTCGGCAGACTTCAACCAAGTTAGCGCCTCGCTTGCATTGCCAAGGCGAACTTTGGGCCGAATAGCGGGATCAATGGCCTGCAAACGATGTACTATTCTGGCCGCATAAGTTGGGCTATCGGATGCAAGGCGGATCTCTTGGCCGCTTGGCTGCACCGCATACCCGAGATAATCATCAATTTCGCTACTGATTGAAAACAGCTTTTGGGTCCGAACAAACAGGTCTTTTCCTGCCGTGGTCAGCGTTAGCGGCGGACGCCGCCCTTGCAAAAGCGCCACTTTGTGGCGCAGCTCCAGCGCCCGCAGCTGCTCAGACACCGTCGATTGGGTTATGCCTAGCCGACGCGCAGCTTGTACAATCGAGCCTTCGCTCGCAACCGCGTGAAAGGCGCGAAGATGTTGAAGATTGACTGCCATAGGCCCCAAACGAACACGTCGATCCCCTATAGCCACCAAGTTTGAAGTCTATGTGACGCATCGGCCAGACCGATGACCTCCCTCGAAAACACCGACTCACTGCGCTTGACCCAGCGTTATAGAGTGATCCGCGAGGCGGGGAGCGAGCAGCTAACACCCTCCGAGAATCTATCCATCATGCGAGGGGATCGTTATGACACGTAAAACAATTGTATCTTCAACAAGTGCCGTCGCACTTTTGGCCAGCTTGATGCTGGCGCCCGCTGGCGCGCATGCTCAAGCAGCGCAAACAACAGACGCCACAGAGTCTGGAGCCGCCGAAGTGGTTGTCGTGACTGGCCAGCGCGTCGCACGTGGCAATAACGTGATCACACCGGCTCGTATTGAAACCTTAGCGGGTGGGCAAAATATTGTGGACGCCATCAAGCTTGTCCCGGGCGTCTCTATTCGCGGCTCGGATGCGCTTAACAATGACCCTTGGACCTATGCAATCAACATCCGGGGTTTTGAGGTCAACCAGCGTAGCTCCAAAGTTGGCCAAACTCTTGATGGCATGCCGCTCTTCAACGCGTCTTACTATTTGGGCGGTTCGCCAGCGCAAAAATATATCATCAGCGAGAATGTATCCCAAATTATTGTCAGCCAGGGCACGGCAGACGTCGGCTCCCCTGCATCAAACGCTTTGGGCGGTACTTTATCTTATTCCAGTCGTGCGCCCTCGATGGAAGCAGGCGGCCTGGTGAAAGTAACAATCGGCGATTTCGACACCCGACGTTATTTTGGGCGCTATGATTTTGGCGAGATGTTTGGCAACACGCGTATCAGCGTCTCGGCCCAAAAGCTCGATGCCAAACTGTGGCCCCACAAGGGCTCAACCCCAGCCGCGATTGAGCAATTTTCAGTAGAAGGCAAAAGTGTCACGGACTTTGGCAAGCTCACGATGACTCTTTTTGCGAGCTATAATGACAGCGATGATGATCCTATCATCGAATTGTCACGCGCTAACATCAATCGTTTGGGCCTTGATGTTGACGGATCGTCAGCGACTTGGAACACGTTGAACAACGCGCCGAACGAAAACTGGGCCGACGATTGGGCCGCTGTTCGCGAAAATACCTTTGCGTACGCCAAGTTCAATTATGAGTTTAGCGATGCGCTTTCAGTTGAGGTCGCACCTTACATCCAAAAGAATGACGGCATTGGTGAGTTCTCACCGCCAGGCCTACAGCCACGCATTGTAACCAACGCAAGCGGCGTGCGCGAGCAAGTCATGTTTGGCAATTCGGGCTCGCGGTCACGGACAGCAACCTATCAGAATGCTGCGGGCAATGCTGTATTCAACTATACGGGTGGTGTTGCAGACACCTATCGGGCGCTCGACGGCAGCACGGTTTCATCGGCCGATTGCTACAATGTGGATGGCTCATTGAAGCTGACCAATAGCGCCCCAACCTGTGCGCAGGGCCAGTCTTACCGTAACAGCCTGTATTATCACACACGCTCAGGCGTTGTAATCAATGGGCAATATGAAGTCGGCAACCACAAAATCCGCGCCGGTGTCTGGTTTGAAACCATGGACCGTGACTTTGGCCGGGCATGGTTGCGCTATGATGACATCCGTAAAGGGCCAATCATCGTGGCTGGCTCGACGTATCGCCAAGACTTTGAGCAAAACTTCAAAACCGATCTGATCAAGCTTCACATTGCAGATGATTGGGCCGTCAATGATCGCCTGACCGTAAGCCTTGGCTTACAACACTTCATCATCGACATTTCAGGCACAACCAAAGACGAGAGCCGCTATGCTGCCAATGGCACCTATAATGGGCCAACCAGCGCATCGGTCAACAGCGATAGCGAAGACATTTTGCCATCAATCGGTGCCGTCTATGATGTCACAGATCATCTTCAAGTGTTTGGTGGCTATTCCCGCAATTTCGGTGCAATTGGTGATTGGGCGCTTGAAAAGACTGGGACCGATTTCAAAAACTTGGAACCAGAAATCGCCCAGAACCTAGAAGCCGGCGTCCGCTATACTTCAAGCCGCATTGCTGCTGCTGCAACCCTGTTCAAAACTGAAAATGACAATGCGATCATCTTCTTGGATGAGACATTCGCATCGACAACGGGTGGCATCAATTACAACGTTGGTACTGGCGGCACCTATGTGAATGCGCCGGGTGGTATCGAAACAACCGGGATTGAAGCCAGTGCTCGTGTGAAACTCACCAAAGAGCTCGGCGCTTATCTGTCGCTGACATCCTTGAACAGCGAATACAGCGCTGCGTTTAATGCTGCTAACTATGGTGCCAGCCGCAGGACAGTTGTTGCGGCAGGCAATAAGGTTCCAGGGACACCTGATATCTTGGTTGGCGCCGCATTGGACTACCAAAAAGGTCCGTTCAAGGGTGCCGTAACGGCTCGCTATGTTGGTGAATCTGAAGGCGACGCTCAGAACCGGCCTGAATTGGTGGTCCCAAGCTATACTTTGGTCGATGTCTCGGGAAGCTACCGGATGGAGACTGCCAATAATGGCTATGTCGAAGCGCAGATTGCGATAAACAACATCACAAACGAACGCTATATCGGCGGGATTTTGGATGAGTTTAACCAACGCTATACCCCAGGTGCGCCGCGCAGCGTGCACTTTACACTCAGCGTTGGTTTCTAGGGTCTTAGATAAAGCGCAGGCATGTTCTATGGACGAACACGCCTGCCCTTGTCTTCACGCACTAAGGACAATGAGATGAATGCTTTTGATCGCACCAGCGATGTCATCGTCGTTGGTATGGGGATTGTTGGTTTAGCCCATGCCCTTGCGGCCGCCAAGCTTGGCAAAAAGGTTACAATTATAGACCGCCAGCCCCATGCGGTGGGTGCTAGCGTGCGAAACTTCGGGTTTGTAACAATCACCGGGCAGGAGCGCGGCGATTTTTGGGGCTTGGCGCTGCGTGCTCGTGATATCTGGGCTGAAGTGGCAGAAGCTGCCCAAATTCCTATTTTGCACCGCGGCTTGGCCATGGTGGCAAAACGACCAGAGGCCAGTGCTGTCTTAGAAGCCTTCATGGCTACCGAAATGGGCGAAGGATGCGAGCTCTTAACTGGCGAAGCGTTCAGAAAAAGCCATTCAACACTAGACTTCAATCAGTTTGAGAGCGTTCTTGTCAGCCCCCATGAAGTGCGGGTGGAGCCCCGAACGGCATTAAGCGCAATTGCAGCCTGGCTCAAAGACATACATGGCGTCCGTTTTGAAACCCTCACCAGCGTTCACGCGATTGAAGGCGGGAAAGTGACGACATCGCGCGGCGTTTTTCAGAGCGAGATTGTCTTTGTTTGCCCAGGCGATGATCTGTCTACCCTCTACCCAGATGTCATGGCCCAACGTGGGGTGACGCGTTGCACCCTTCAGATGTTGCGTTTGGCGGCCCCCGGTTATCAATTGCCCCATGCGTTCATGTCCGACCTTGGTTTGCTGCGGTATCGCGGCTATTCGCAATTGCGTGGAATCGAGGCTCTCGCAACAAAACTACAAACAGAGCAAAGCGCGCACTTAGCGGCGGGCATACATCTGATCGCGGTTCAAAGCGGCGATGGCTCCTTGGTCGTGGGCGATAGTCATGTCTATGGGCAGGCTGAAAATCCGTTTGCCACGATCGACTTCGAGAACTTGATTTTGGACGAATTTGCCAGCGTGTTTGCGGGCAAGGCTCCGCCCGTCATCGAACGCTGGGTCGGCACCTATGCATCATCAGCTGACCAGCAATGGTTTGTCGACACACCCGAACCCGAGGTGCGCTTAAGTGTCGTGACCAGTGGGGCGGGTATGTCAACGGCTTTCGCAATTGGCGAGCGCGTTGTTCGGGAGGCATTACAATGAAGAACCAAATCAAAGCCGTGTTTTTCGACTGGGCCGGCACGATGGTGGATTTCGGATCACGCGCGCCGGTTATGGCGATGCAGTCAGCCTTCCTCTCCTGTGGCGTTGAGGTAAGCGAGGCTTCGGTGCGTGCTCACATGGGTAAAGCCAAGCGCGACCACGTGATGTCCATGTTTGCCGATGAAGACGTGAGCGCGCGTTGGATCAAGGTTAAAGGCTCCCACCCAGGGGACGCTGAAGCAGACGCTCTAATGATTGAATTAGAACCAGCAATGGCCCGGGAAGCAGCCAAAGCGAGCAAATTAATCCCCGGAGCCAAGGCGGTATTTGACGCTCTCATCGCGTCTGGCATCAAAATTGGGTCGTCTACAGGCTATACGCACACCATGATGGCGGAAGTTGTGCGGCTGGCAGCCGACCAAGGCTATCACCCCCAAACCATTTTATGCGCTGGCGATACCAGCGAAGGCAGACCCGCCCCTTTCATGTTGTGGCAAGCCATGATCAATCTCGGTGTCTGGCCTGCACGCAGCTGCGTCGCGGTGGATGATGCGCCTGTTGGTATAATTGCAGGTCGCGAGGCGGGCATGTGGACGGTTGGATTGGCAGGGTCTGGCAATGCCCTTGGCCTTGACGAGGCAGCCTATAACGCACTTGATCCAACGACACGAGCCGAAAAGCTAAAGTCAGCCTATGTGGATTTTGTCGAAGCGGGCGCGGATTTTGTTATCGCCACCATCGCCGACCTTCCGCGAGTGCTCGGATCCATCGACGCCGCTATTGCTAAAGGCCTGGCACCAGGGGCTGCACCGTCGCTTCTCGATCACTCTGTGACGGGTCCTGCCTAGCGGGGTCATCAGGCCTTTCTGCGAGGAATGACTTAACCCAAACGCTCCGCTTCGAGACATCTGAACAAATAGCAGATGTATTTGATCGCAGAGGGTGGCCCTGCAACGAAAGTTCAGAAAATCGATAACTGAAACTTCATTTTTCCGTCAAAGTAGCGAAGAAACCGTCCCCTATCCTCGTGAGGATGTGCTTACCGGCACGCTTAGGGGATCAGATATGCCAGCTCGTTTCAATTGTGTTCGCCCGAACCAACGTTTCCTTTGGCTTGTGAGCGCAAGCATCCTGCCGCTTTTTCTGGCAGATGTGGCTTCGGCACAATCTAGCCCTGCCCAACCAGAGCCTGAGCAGGCAGTTGAAACGATCGTTGTGACCGCGACGCCCATCAGGGATTCAATTGCCAAGTCACTCCAAGTTCAGCGCGCAGCGGACAACATTGTAAATGTGATCGCCGCCGATACCATCGGACGCTTTCCAGACCAAACCGCAGCTGCGGCTTTGTCCCGTCTGCCCGCCACGGGTGTTCAGCGTGACCAAGGTCAAGAGCGGTATATTCAGGTGCGCGGCGCTCCTGCCCGCTGGACGACAGTTGCCTTTGATGGCGTGAACATTCTCGGTGCTGAGGATCGTATTTTCCGGTTTGACAGCGTTCCTTCAACCGTGATCTCGCAACTCGAACTCAATAAAACGCTGACACCAGACATGCCGGCAGAAGCTTTGGCCGGCCGGGTCAACATCCGCACCTTCTCGCCTCTGTCGAACAAAGGGCTTCACGCCAATTTAGATATTGGCCAAGGCTATGTCGACCTTGGAAAAGAAGCCGCCAATTACGGGTTGCGCCTGTCATGGGCGAACGACACGTTCGGAGTGATGCTGGGTGCATCCTCCTTCACTTTCATCCAAGAAACGGATAATTACGAGCCACGGTTTGATCCAAGAGATGCAACCCAAACAAATCCGGGGGCTATGCGCGAAGTTCGCTTTGCTAAGTATCGCATTAAGCGCGAAACAAACGCGCTCAATGGAAAGCTTGAGTGGCGTCCAAATGAGCAAAATTTGCTCCGCTTTACCGCACTTTATAGCGAGTTCCTCGATTTTGAAGAGCGCAACCAATATACATTTAACTTCCGTGGTGCGGCCAATGGAACGATCGCAGGTTCGCGGACGCCAACCAGCGGTGATCTGATCGCCGTTCCTGTAGCTGGTCTTTTTGAAGACGGTGATTACGCAACCAAAAACTTGCTCTATATCCTGCATGGCGAGCACGATATTGGCAGCTGGAATTTCTCGTGGGATTTGGGGACTTCTGAAGCAGAATCTGTTTCTAATCTGCCTCTAACAGCAACCTCGCAGTCAAATTCAGCGCTGCGACCTTCCTTGACGTTTACGGCTGGGGAAGCTGGAACGCCGCGCATCACCCTCTATGACACCTTACGCAGCCCAACTGGGGTGTTAAGCCGAAGCACAACAGCACGTGCGACGCTGGACCAAACCGCATTTAACACCGAAGTCTTGGCGCTCTTCCGGGTGTTGAACGAACAAACCGACACGTTTGCTAAGGGCGACTTAACCCGCGAATGGGAAAGCTTTGGCGCTGACGCGAAGTTTAAAGTCGGCTTTCAATATAATACTCGTAGCTTTGAAGACCCAGGCAATTGGGCCGTCCTAAGACCCAATGGCACGGCCGGCACGCTCATTTTGGGGACAACGGCACAACAATTGGGTGTACCTTGGACGCCCTATGCGTTTGTCACACAAGAGTCCGCGATCGGTAGTATTAATGTTGGCTTCCAGTCATTCTTCATCGACAACGTAGCGCTCAACCAACAATTGGAGGCTGTGATTGCTGCAGCGGAACGTGCTAATGCAAGTGCAGGAGGCACCTTCCCAGTGCCACGCCGCAATCCGGCCTTGGCCAATACCGTCGATGAAGATGTCACAGCACTTTATGTGCAGAACACGTGGAAATGGGATCGCCACACCTTGCTTGCTGGCTTGCGGGTGGAGAAATCAGAAGTCACTGCAAAAGGTCTGGCGCAGGTTGGAACGTCCTTAGTGCCACTATCCTTATCCAGCGATAATACGCAATATATGCCAAGCCTGCACTACACCTATGACTTCTCGGATGACGTAAAACTTCGCGCCGCTCTAATCAGTGGTGCAGCCCGTCCAAGCTTCACCGATCAACGCGCCACTGTCTCGATTACCGATGTCGTGGGCGTCCAATCAATCACAGGCGGCAATCCAAACTTGAAGCCGGAGAGCGCGATTGGTGGGGACTTAAGTGCGGAGTGGTATTTTGCGCCTGCTTCACTTCTCTCGGCGTCTTACTTTTATCGCAACGTGAAAGATGTCTTGTTTGATGCCTCAGAATTGGTTGGCGATGGCCGGTTCAACTCCAACGGCGTAGATCGGTCAGGCTACACCTACAACACAACACTGAATGGTGGCGACGGGTATCTCCAAGGCATAGAGTTTGCTTATAACCATCCCTTCACCTTCTTGCCTGGTGCGTTGTCTGGCTTAGGTGTTCAGGCCAGTGTTGCGTTTCTTGATGGGGAATTCGATATTGGCAGTGGCCGCAAGAGCGCGTTCACAGGCACTTCGGACCGGATCACCCAAGCCGCCATCTTTTATGAAAAGTATGGCTTCTCGCTGCGCTTAGCCTGGCAGCATCGCACGGAATGGCTGGATGAAATCTCGCCAGGTGCAGCAGCGGGTGACTTATCTTGGGATGCCCAACAGCGCGTTGAATTCTCAGGCCGGTATCAGTTGACTGATCATGTGACCCTTTACGCAGATATCAATAATCTCACCAATGAACGTGGATTGCGCTATCAGGGTACTTTGGCACAGCCCTATGAGCTTGAGTATTTTGGCCGCCGGTTCATGTTCGGGGTGCGGGTGCGTTACTAAAGCCCCCTGCTCAATCAGATCGGGGTAACGGGGACAGCAACGCAGGGGCTTCTCTGGGCGAACAAAGGCCCTGAGAAGCCGATATCGAAAGGCGGGGCAAGTTGCAATTGCCCGGCCTGCACGCACCTCGCCTGTTTTACGGGCGGCTATTTCTGCGATGCCTTGCTGCTGGGCTACGCGTGTTTAGTCATTAAGCTGAAGCAATTGCGCACAATTTGAGCCATGTTTTTATACAAATGCCGCAATGGGACGCGCACTCGCTTAATTCAATCATGCTATGAAATGTATCAGATAGGTCTAGTGTGGAGTATGAACTTGTCGAGGCTCAGAGCACAAAGCAAAATAAAAAGGCTGATTGCAGACGAGGCCGGAACGGTCGCACTGGACTATGGCATGATTGCATCGGTTATGGCCGTCGCTCTTATCGCGGGTTTGACACCGGTCGGCAGCAATCTGGGATCCTCCTTTAAAGCTGCTGCGGACGCAATTCTTGCGGCTCGATCAGCAGGTTCGCCACTACCTGCAGCAGCGCCCCCAACTGCTGCCCCGGCCAAGGTGGCTCCAATAAAGGAGCGACGGAGCCGCAATTAGTACCTTTCGAGCATTGCCGACTGGACTGAGGGCTTCAAGAGCCAAAAGTGGACGACTTAGAGCTGGAGGATGAATCCACCACGCTCGGATCTCAAAAGATAGCCCTGTCAGTCTCACGGATCGGGACACGGGCTCATTCAACAAATCTGGGCTTCGGCATAAAAATGGGTTGTTGGTTGAGGCATTGGGTTGCGCCAATCGCCCACAATTTGAACCATATCTTATAAAAATGCCCCAATTGAAAGCATATTCCCTTAACTCGATCATGCTACGAAACGCACCTGTTCGGTCCGGCTTGGAGTAAGTTCGTGGTGAAACTCAGGGCGCATGGCAAGATAAAAGGGCTAATTTCAGACGAGGCCGGAGCGGTCGCGCTGGATTATGGCATGATTGCATCGCTCTTGTCCGTCGGTCTTATAACGGGCCTGACACCACTTGGCAGCAATTTGGGAAAGTCCTTTAAGACTGCCACGGATGCCGTTCTCTCTGCTCGTGCACCAACTCCGCCACCACCTACTGCAGCGCCCCCAAATGCTAACCCAGGTGTGGCTCCAAGTGGAAAGGGAGGCGGCCGCCGCTAGGACCTCTAGAGTCTTGCCGCCTCGTCTAAGCGTTTCAAGAACCAGAAGTGGACGACTTAGAGCTGGAGAACGCCATCGCCACTCTCGGGCTCCAAAAGATTGCCCTGTCAGTCTCACAGATCGGGAAGTTGGCCCATTCAACCGATTGGGCGGTTTAGTCGGCATGTGACACGGGTCACGTCCAGCTTCGAGATTGATGCTTAACAAATCTAGGCTTTGGCCTAAAATGGGTTGTGTGTTGAGGCGTGATTTGAGGCATTGGGTTGCGCCAATCGCCCACAATTTGAACCAAGTTTTTATAAAAATGCCCCAATGGGAAGTATTCTCCCTTAACTCGATCATGCTATGCAACGAACTAGATCGGTCTGGTTTGGAGTAAGTTCGTGGTGAAACTCAGAGCGCGTAGCAAGATAAAAGGGCTATTTTCAGACGAGGCCGGAACGGTCGCTTTGGATTATGGCATGATTGCATCGCTCTTGTCCGTCGCTCTAATTACCGGTTTGTCGTCAGTTGGGAGCAATTTAGGAACGTCGTTTAGGACTGCGGCGAACGCAATTCTTGCGGTGCCAACACCAAATGCGCCGCCACCCGCTGCACCGCCTCCAAATGTTGCCCCGACAAAGGCCGCGCCTCGCGCAAGACCATGAGGAATCTGAGCAAGTCCTAATCCTTCGCCCAACAGCTCAGGTGTAGAACTTATCGATATATTCATGGCTTTAGAGGAAAATGGAAACTCGGTGGACGGGCGGGTCTAGTATGCGTTTTCTGAAAGCTTTGCCGACGGGTCTGATACGGATCTTGTTTGCCTGTATCTTTGCGGCAATTGTGGCAATTGGCCTTTCAAAGACCGAAATACCTCAGCGCGTTGAAGCTGCGCTTGCTGATCATTGGCAGTTTAGAGACGCCGTCGCGCCTTCAGAAGACACCATCATCATCTTTATCGATGAGAAGGCTGTGCAGACAATGGGATATTATCCCTTTGATCGTCGCCTGATGGCAAAAACGCTAGCCCTGTTAGATCAGGCCAATGTGGATCGCATTTACATTGACGCTGGCCTGAGCGTTCCCGAGTCAGAAGTAGACGATCTAGAGCTCGAGACCGCCATCGCCGCTCTCGGGCCCCAAAAACTTGCCCTACCAGTCTCTCAGATCGAGAATCCAGATGGCACATATCGACCCATTCAACCGCTTGGGCGGTTCAGTCGGCATGCGACATTGGTCATGTCTAAATTCGAAATTGATGCTCAACAAAAATTGCGTGCTGTTAGTGGCTTGCCAGATGAGAAGCTTGCGTTATCCGCCGATTGGCTAAACCGTCGCGCCGACCTTCGCTTCGGTCAGTTGCCGCTCAATTTCCAAATTTCAGTGGCAAAGTTTAAGCGCTACGCCTTTTTAGATGTTGCCGCTGGCCGGATCAGTCCCAGCGCCTTGCGTGGCAAGAAAGTGATTATCGGTCTCGCTCTCAAGACGCCGCAATTCACCCTGATTGCGCCGGCGCAAGGGCCAATTGCTCGTCCAGAGGCGATTGCCTTGGCAACTGAAACAGCCAACACTGATTTTGCGAAGCCTAAGTTGTCACCCGTTAGACAAGCGGGTCTGGTGCTCGCGGCAACGCTATTGGCTACCTTGATCATCTATCGCTTAAGCTGGGGAAGAGGCCTGCTCGTAACCATCGTGCTTGTCGTGTGCTGGTTCCCCATCGCCCAATACCTTTGGATCACCCAGAAAGTGCAGGTTCCAATTCTAACGCCAGCTTTTGGCTTCTTGCTCACGTGGCAGATTCTAAAGCTCGATGAGAGTTTTCTAGGTCAATTAGCTTTGCGAATCCGTAAAAGCCTTTTTGGCGTCGGGCAGAACGCACTTCTCGCAGCAGCGGAAGTTATCGCGGAGCCAGCAATTGTCTTCAATAGCTCCGGGAATTTGCTGGGCGCGAACGAGGCGTTTAACGCACTCAGAGGCGCTCAACTCACCAGTGAGGAGGCTCGTGCTTTGCCCAATCACTTGGACGCGTTGTTCCTTTCAGCCGAGCCTCTATTGGCCCTTCCAGAAAGCGAAAAGGCGACAGGCCATATCGATGTGCAATTTAAGCATAGCAATCAAGAATTCGAAGCAAGCGTTCGCTGGGTACGGTCAATTACAAGTTCGATTGCAATTGCCAGTCTAAAAGATGTCACTGAATCGCGCCAACGAGAGCGCGCCTTGTCACAACTTGCTTATAAAGATGTGCTGACTGGCGTTGGAAATCGGACAGCATTTCAGGTCCAGCTTCAATCCTTGACCGAATCCGCTACCAGCCAGCCCTTTGCCGTTATGGTGATTGATTTGGATGGCTTTAAGGCGATCAATGATGAGTTCGGACACCATGCTGGCGATCAATTGCTGGTCGGGATTGCAGACAGGATCAGTGGCCTTTTGCGTCCGCAAGACTTTGTTGCCCGTATCGGTGGAGATGAATTCACCATTCTCTACCCCAGCAATGACCTGGATGCCGTTGAACGCTTCGCCGACAAGCTCATTTGCACAATCTTAGAACCTGTTAAGATTGACGCAGGATCCGTGCGGGTTGGTGCCAGTGTCGGCGTCGCCATGTGTCCAATGCACCATTATGACGGCTCAACTGTCGTTAAAATGGCGGATGCTGCCATGTATGTCGCCAAACGGCAGAAGCCTGCTTTCGCGGTCCACGGCATGGCAGAACCCCAATCATGCGGGCATCGACAAGCGTCCCTTTAGAGCCCTCTAGACTCTGACGCGACAGCGCGACCTGGCTTCAGACAATATCTGTCTCTGCATCACGCCTTTGGAATCGCTGGAATGCGGGCAACAACGATCTCTCGTCGCTTCCGGCTTATTCCATAGATAACGCGGTCCTCACCCACGCTTCGGTCCCAAGCCCAGCCTTGCCCTTCAAATGGCACAGCAATCTTGGTCACATAATCTAGCACCACGCCTTGTTTGGGAAGCCGCAGAACATAAAGCTCTGCCGCATCATGGCCGGTAACATAGAGCAAGCCATCCTCGCCCCAATCACCGCCAGAACTAGAGCTTACCCCCCAAGTTGCCACGACCGCTTGAGGGAAGATCCACGACTGACGCATCTGCCACGCGTCGTCGAACTGGCCCAGATAGGTCCAGCGTTGATCAAATCCGGGCGTCGTACCCTTGTCGTTATAATTGGCAAAGCATGCCCACCAAAAACCGCCATGACGAACCGCCCATGTCAACGACCCGAGCCGAATCCCGAAACTATATGTTTCGACGGGTTGCATGGTGGTGGTATCGAACGTCTCCAGTGAGCTTGCCATCGGCAATTGGGGAAAGTTCGAATGCGCCAAAATCAGCCGGTTCTTCGCGACATAGCCCGCATTGAAGTGCACGATCGCACCATCAGCCTTATCCCGCCATTCAGCGACCCGCACGCCGTCGGATTTGCGGTGCTTAACCAACGTGCGATTGCCGATCCCGTAGAAATAATTGGCATCGACTGCAGCGGCTTGGTTGGCTTCCGGCACCTGCCACCGACGCAATTCGGTTGCCACCAAGCTGGCTGATGACGTTAGTGCATCGCCCGAAGAAGCTTTGGCACCGGCGCCTAAAGGCATAATCATCGGTGCCGCTATGGCAGCACGTTGAAGGAAGGATCTTCTTGACCAAAATTGGGCCATCAGAATTTCCTCACAATTTCGAGGCTCCAGCTGCGGCCACTTAGCAGGGCTTGGCTGACACCTGCATCATAACCGAAAGCACCCGAGGTTAATGGCGGCGGCTCATCGGTAAGGTTCGCGATAGATAACCTTACCCGCGTATTGGCAAGCCATGTTGGCGATGCCGTCTCAAACTTGTACCCGATGGAGAGATTATAGGTCACGACTGGATCGATCACCAAGCGATAAAGAGTGCTTCCTGCTGTGAAGAACGGCTCGATGTAAGAAGGCTTGCCAAGGCTTTCATAAATCGCCTGCGTCGTTGTGGCACCTGAGTCATGTGTTTTGCCGACATGATAAATGCCAAGTCCCGCGTTCCATGCGCCCTTATCCCAGTTGATATTGGTTGTGCTGCGCCACTTTGCGGCACCATCGCCGTAAAGGCCGTTATTCTCGGTTGGTGCGACGTTGACGGGTGCAAGCGTGGTGCGCGAGCGATCCAAATAACTCCAATCTGAAGTCACTAGAATGCGGCCCCAAGACTGGCGTGGCATCGCATAGCGAAATCCAAAGTCAACACCTTCGTGTTGGCTGCTCGACAAGTTCAGGAACGGCTGATACCGCGCGAAGATACGCCCTGCCGGGGCAGCCGGGTTGGTTGGGTTGGCGGCATTGTAGGCGGCAAATGCCGCGCGATCTTCAGGTGTCAGCGCATAACGCTGGACATCGGGATCGCCGCGATAGGTTGCGCCACTGCCGATATCGATTTGGTTGACGGCGACGCCGGCAGCAATCTGCGCCCGCGTATAGGCCCGCAACAGGGCCGTATCGCTTGCATCAATCTGTGCGGTACTGCGTTGACCAAGCAAATTGGTGCGGTCGATGCTCCACAGATCCGCGGTGAGGCTCAGCCCTTTGATGCCCGGAACGTCGAACACAATGCCATAAGTGGTGCCTTCAGATTCCTGCGGTTTTAGGTCAGGGTTGCCGCCAAAATAGGTACGCTTGACATAAGGACCCTCATTCAAGAACGGATTACGATAAGCATCGAGATCACCGGCACCCGCCGTGATGGACCAACGCGAACTGGTATAAAGAGCTGCAAGGCTTGGGGCCATGAAGCCCTCATTGTAGGAACCACGTACCATCAACCAAGACGTCGGCCGCCAGTTTACGCCAATTTTCGGCTTTGTGGTCTCACCAAAGTCGCTATAGCTTTCAAACCGCGCCGAAGCCGTCAGCTCAAGGCTATTCATCAGCGGTATTTCGCGCTCGGACGAAATCAATGGCACGATAGTTTCTGCGTAGGCACTAGTGACTTCGCGCTCACCAAACACATCAGGTCGGGGTGGATGCAATAAGAAGTCGTTGTTGAGTGGGTCTAGGCCTGAGGAGGCAGGGTTCTCGCCGCTGAACGGCGGACGCACATCGCTTAACTCTTCCCGACGAAACTCCACACCAAAGGCGGCCTTTACCTCATTATCCCAGAGGGAGAACAAGGTGCCCGAAGTCCTAAAGTCGGCGCTGGCAATCGAGCTCTCCGCGCTGCGCGAATAGACTTCCGAGAAGGAGTCTACGACCGACTGTGGGTTCGTATAGGGCTGGTCAGCTACGACCGCCCCATTTGCCACGCGGAACGTATAGCCAAATGGATTATAGGCGCTCATATCGGTGCGCGCGATTGCGGCTTGGAGCTTGCTTTCACGAACATCTGGGAACGCATTGTCGGTTCCACTGACTTCATTGTAAAATAATGAGCTCTCCCACTCCCACGTCTTGCCAAGCTTGCCACGCACGCCGCCGACGATCCGGAAGACGTCCGCTTTGGTTTCGACACTTTCGGCGGCCAAGTCGCGAATGGTAAGCTGGGTGAAGCTGACGGTGCGCGGTGCACCAACGACGCGCGCGGTGCCGTCGGTGTTTGGTGCGCCGGTGACATGGTAGAAGCGCGAGCCATAGGGATTGAAGGGGCTATCAATGGGCATAACCATCAGCTGATCTGATGTCGGCGCGTTCAGAGCCAGCGGTTGACGGCGCATGGTAGATGACGAGCCGTAATAGCCAAACTCCGCAAAGGCCGTGAGCCGCGCGCGGAACGTGCATCAAAGGGCCCGCCCAAGGCGTTAAATGGCGCTGGCGCGCGGTCAGTGTTCAAAGAAGTTCGGCTGAAGTCGCGTTCGGTCAGAAGGGTGGCATCGCGGGAGAGCCCTTCAAATGTGCCAAACAATCGTCCCCGGTCATCTGCAAAGCGGGTACCGAACGTAACAGCGCCTTGCACGCTCTCGCCACCGCCAGCTTCAGGCTGGCTATAGCGCAAGAGGGCCTCAACACCCTCAAAGTCGCGTCGCAATACGTAGTTGATCACGCCACCAACAGCATCTGACCCGTAAACCGAGGATGCACCATCGCGCAGCACTTCAATCCGCGCGATCCCCTGTGTCGGCAGATGGTTGATGTTGACCGCTTGCGACAGGCCTGCTGTGAACGGATTGATGGCCATACGGCGGCCATTGATCAAAATGAGTGTAGCCGTTGCACCCATGTTGCGAAGGTTCAAATTGGCATTATCGCCCCGCGCACCAGAGGAACCCAAACGGGTTTCGTTCTCTGGCAAATTGCTTACCGACGGCAAGGAAGTCAGCAATTCGGACGGTAATAGCGCGCCGCGCAATTCAATCGCGCGCTGATCCAAGACGGTGATGGGAACGGTTGTTTCAAGGTTGGATCGACGAATGTTAGAGCCTGTAACAATGACCGTCTCGACTTCACGCGCGGGCTGCTCACTGCCTTGTTGAGCCTTGGCGGCGTGCACCCACCCAAGGCTAAGAATAGCCACCATAGCGGCGGAATCGAACAAACGAGCCGACCGGCGTACAGAATGTGTCATTGCTTTCCCCAGCACTTACGATTGCTGATTAGGGCTATATACCGCGTGTGACGGCCCTAAGAACGCTGGGTGACGTATCTGTAACCTATCCCACCAAAGCGAAGGCACAAAAGTCGAATTCGTCCTGTATCGTTCAGCGACCGCTAAAATGGGTGGTTCGGAGTGCTTTACTGGATCATAAAAAGTTGAGTTTAGGCAATTGCTGGTTGGTGGCGTTCAAGCAAAGAAGTCTGGAAAGCGGACTTTCGTCGAACTCAAGAAGCATATCATTGGCTGCTACCATTTTTTAACCGTCGGGGCTCTCGCTGCACGGATGATCTGAACTATCGCGACACGTGCAACAGCCCCCAAAACTCGTCAGCCTATCTCAGCAATGAGCACGATCGGAACGCGGATTGTACAATAGCAACAGCGTATTTTGCTCCTGCCCCCAAGTTTACCGTCTCAGTTAGCTGCTGCCTCGCGGATTTGCGCATCCGATGCGCCGTTTGCCGCTAACATGCGCAAGCTCCGCGCTTTTTCATCACTGAACCGGTAAAGATCGCGGTAATCGACCCCGGCTTCAACCACCTTGCGTGCCAATTGTGCTTGCTTTGCCTCGCGTGACTGCGCACCAAAGCCTGTGGCTGCCCTTTTGCCCAGCATACTCTTGTCGAGCCAGCGCGAGCTATCCTCCAGAAACGCCACGATTCCGAGTTGTTGTCTGACGTCGCTAAGCGGTTGGGTTAGCAACGCCTCCCAGGGCGCAAACACTGCTGGACAAACATTATATGCGTGTAGTCCACGCGTGTTGGCATCGCGAAGATACTCTTGCCAACGCGCTTGTCCGCAATCGGGACGAAGAAAGTATCGCGGGCCAATACCAAAAGGGGATCGTGCCAATGAGTTGAAGTTCAGCCCATAAAGATAAGCGTGTTGGAAATAAATGAGCATGCCCTCGCCCGCCAAATCGGTGGCATAACCACTGACGACATGAAACAAATCATGGAGCCAGCGGATACGCTCCAAATAGAAACGCGCGTCATCACTCATATCAAATGAATCGAAAAACCCGTCCTTGTAGATTAGTCCCGCCAGCAGATAGCCAGGGACGCCAACTGGATTATCCATCGCATCATAGACTGCACGGCCCAGACTGGCTGGTGGCATTGCTTTGAGAGCAGCCGTGTCGGACAGAAACACACCGAGGTCGGGGCGTTCAGCCAATAGTTTTTTGCCCGATGGATGGGCTCGCATACGCTCAACATCGGCCAGTATCTCGGGCCCACTCGCCAGCATTTGGATACGCGGCACTTGCTTGGCCCCGCCCTGTGAAACCGGATTTCTCAACCAACGAAAGCCTGCCAACAAAGCGGCGGGAATATCCCGCTTTTCCAAAGTTCGCTTCGTCATGGCAGCCCCCTAGCCTCATATCTTCGTTCAGTTGATGCAAGGTAACATGTGCTAGCGACAACGTGTCAACAGAATTTCAAGACTGAAAGAGCAAGAGGGTGCTGCACTGGTGGTCAACTTGTTTTGACTGGGTATGGCCGATTGCGGATGGTCTGCTTTGGGGGCGAAGGCGGCGAAAGCGGACGTTCAGAACCCACGCGGACTTTAGAAAAAGCCATTAAACCGCTAGTCTGAGCTTTACCAATACGCAGCCATCATTTCCCCAACCCATTCGGGCTGGCGAATTTCTCCACGCGGTAGAAACTCGCGCATGACTGGCTTTATGTCGACCACAGGGGTCCCGCTAATTGCATCTAAACCTTCGACGTGGAGCGAAGTGCCCTCAACCGATAGAATTTTGCAAACCGTTACCCCAAGCCGGTTGGGTCTGTTCTTGCCGCGTTGCGCGAAAATGCCCGTTAGGGGCCAGTCTTGGCGCCCTCGCGGGTGGCGAGCGCCTTTCTCAATCTTATCTGGAGTAACCTTGTCAAAAACAAAGATGATTTCCACATGGCTGAATGCATCAAGCCCTGCCAATGCTTCAGGCGTGAAGAGGGCAGAATTGAGTTCGATGGCCGACCGGCTCGCTCCCCAATCATCGTCTATCGGATCGGCTCTGCCTCCAAGCACATAGCCAACGGGTTGGATTACAAAATCCATTCAAGCATCCTCCGAAAATAGGTAAAGCACTGGCCGGCCGCTGGGATCCTCTAATTCAACGTCAATTCTGCCACCCGCCGAAACATACAGTGCTCTGGCTGGAGCATTTCCGGCCTCTGTGACAACCCACGCGGTTCGACAGCCAATCGATACGCCATGCTCAAGAAGACATGCAACTATCTGCTTGCCAATTCCACGCCCTTGGTGGGTTGGCGCAACCCCGACCTCATTGATCCAAAGCTCTGCGGGCTTATCGGGATGAATATAGTCGACGCCCGATGCAAAGCCGACCACAACTCCGTCGTCGATCCCCGCGGCAATATGATGACGCGGATCCGCTAAGAATGCCGAGGCAAGTTCTGGGTCGATAGGGTTGTCGAATACCTCGTCTGCGACCTTATCGAAGAGCGCAATATCTCGGGACGTCAAGATTCGAACTTCAACCATTTCTTGGTCTCTTTGCACCCGCGTTACGTGGAATGTAGATCAAGGAGGAATCGATGATCAAGTCAATTGACAGGCAGGGGACGACTTTTGGCCGAAAGGGGATGGTCTGGTTTTGGGGCGCGCGGAGGGCGAAAGCGGACGTTCAAGGGCAACCAAGTGCTCCGAATGAATGGCAAAAACTTCGGGGCGGGGTCTGCCATTATGTGCAGTAGG
>VYLR01000220.1_pt1 | contig 23119 bp, 22 predicted proteins | sample 5114291 | NCBI WGS metagenome assembly VYLR01 (sample SAMN12291774, study PRJNA351875) | freshwater metagenome | isolation source: freshwater lake | place: USA: Michigan, Lansing Lake | collected 2013-08-14 | reverse complement strand
GCGTTCAGAATACGCAGTGAGAGGCATTCCTGAATACTGGATTATCGATCCTATTGCTCTAAAAATATCAGTTTTAACCCTGATTTCGGGATTTTATGAACTGGCAGAATTTAACAAAGAAGATAGGATAATATCGGTAACATTTCCCGATTTACAATTAACCCCTCAAATGGTCTTTGAATAGTAAAATATTGGCGGGAGGTTATCATGATTGCTACCCAACAAAAAATATATACCTTTGCAGAATATTTAAATTATCAGGACTCCACAGATAATAAGTACGAATTATTTAACGGAGAATTAATTTACATGGCTCCCGCTAGTGGCTTTCATGCTTTAATTCTTGCCTTTCTTTATGATTATTTAATGGCAGAAATTAAAAGATTAAATCTAACTTGGAAAGTTATGCCCGCTACGGTGGGAATTCGCACCGATAAAGCTAAATCGAGAATGCGTTCAGAATACGCAGTGAGAGGCATTCCTGAATACTGGATTATCGATCCTATTGCTCTAAAAATATCAGTTTTAACCCTGATTTCGGGATTTTATGAACTGGCAGAATTTAATCAGGAAGATAGGATAATATCGGTGACATTTCCCGATTTACAATTAACTCCTCAAATGGTCTTTGCACAGTAGCATTATTAACGATTATGACTATCCCCTTAGAAATCCAACAACGTTGCCAACAACTAAAAACAGAACTACAAAGAGCCAGTTATGCTTATTATGTTCTTGATGATCCTTTTATACCCGATAGCGTTTATGATCAACTTTATCGGGAATTAGAGGACATAGAAAAGCGTTATCCTCAATTAATCACCACCGATAGTCCCACCCAAAGAGTCGGGGATAAAATCTCTAGTCAATTCGTTTCTGTCCGTCATAATATTCCCCTGTATAGTCTCGAAAATGCCTTTAACCTCGAAGAATTAAATAAATGGGGCAACCGTTGGCAAAGATATGTAAATGAAACCCAAGACACGGAATATGTGTGTGAATTAAAAATCGATGGTTCCGCGTTAGCTTTAACCTACGAAAACGGCTTTTTAGTCAGAGGTGTTACTAGAGGGGATGGAGTCACTGGCGAAGATATTACCCCCAATGTGCGGACAATTCGCTCTATTCCTTTACGCTTAAATATAGATAATCCCCCGGCAATTGTGGAAGTGCGCGGTGAAGCTTTTTTACCCCTCGACACCTTTGATAAAATCAATCAGGAAAGAGAAGAAAAAGGGGAATCTCTCTTTGCTAATCCCCGCAATGCAGCAGCAGGAACCCTACGACAATTAGATCCGAAAATAGTTGATAAAAGACGCTTACAATTTTTTGCCTATACCCTACATTTAGACGATAACCATATCACCACTCAATGGCAATCCTTAGATAGATTAGAAACGATGGGATTTCTGGTTAATCCCCACCGTCAACTCTGTCCATCCCTGCAAGAAGTGGCACAATACTATCAAGATTGGCAAGAAAAACGTCATCAATTAGCCTACATGACCGATGGTGTCGTAGTCAAAATCAACGATTTACAGCGACAAAATCGCTTAGGATTCACCCAAAAATTCCCCCGGTGGGCCATCGCTTTAAAATATCCTGCCGAAGAAGTCCCCACGGTAGTTAAAGATATTATCGTCAATGTGGGACGCACCGGCGCAGTCACACCCATGGCGGTGATGGAACCGGTACAGGTAGCAGGGACCACCGTACAAAGAGCTACTTTACATAATAGCGATCGAGTGGCCGAATTAGATATCCGCGTCGGTGACACGGTAATTATCCGCAAAGCGGGGGAAATTATCCCGGAAGTGGTGAGAATCCTGCCAGAATTGCGTCCTAGCCAGACTTTACCCTTCCAGATGCCCACTCATTGCCCTGAATGTCAATCTCCCCTAGTCCGTCCGGTGGGGGAAGCGGTGACGCGCTGTGTCAATAGTTCCTGTCCGGCGATTTTGCGGGGAAGTGTAGTACATTGGGCCAGTCGCGATGCTCTCGATATCCGGGGATTAGGGGAAAAAGTGGTAATTTTGCTGATTGAACAGGGATTAGTTACCGCTATTTCTGACCTCTACAGCCTCGAAAAAACGGAAATTGCCAAATTAGACCGAATGGGCGAGAAATCCGCCTTAAATTTGATTACAGCTATGGCTCAGAGCAAAAATCAAAGCTGGTCGAGGGTACTTTATGGGCTAGGGATTCGCTATGTGGGCAGCGTTAACGCCAAAATTCTCGCCGAAAGTTTTCGGACAGTGGAGGAGTTAGCTAACGCCAGCGTGACTAATTTAGCCTCTGTCTATGGTATCGGTGAAGAAATCGCTCAATCGGTCTATGATTGGTTTAAAATCGCCGCTAATCGGGATTTAGTCGCTAAATTACAGGCAGCGGGTTTACAATTTGCCGCAGCAGCAAAAACCACCACCACAAAAGCGACTTTAGCAGGGAAAACCTTTGTCATTACTGGCACTTTACCAACTCTCAAACGGGAGGAAGCGAAAGAATTAATCGAAAAAGCCGGGGGGAAAGTGACGGGTTCTGTGAGCAAAAAAACCGATTATTTACTGCTAGGAGAAGCGGCGGGTTCTAAGCTAGAAAAAGCCCTAGAATTGGGCATTACTCAGCTAACCGAAGCACAATTACTCGAATTAATCAAGGGTTAAAAGCTTAAGATTGGAGCAAATCTACTGAAGTATTATCGATTAACCCAGCAACAGCATCAAGATAATCATTAAGTTCCATTTTGTGAGCTTGGGCAAATAAATTAAGGGTTTCTACCTTTGTTCCTTCTCCCTGTTCAATGCGTCTCACTTGACGCTCGGACACTCCTATAATATCTGATTGTCGCAGTTGATGCTGTTTGCGTAAAGAGGCAATCGCTTGACCAAAAATCTGATCATGTTTTAATTTAATCGCTGCAAACTTTTGTTTTGCTTTTGGTTTAATCACACTCAAAAAAGCCGCTATATCAAGATGAATGTCCACAACTGGCCAATGAATATAACTACCATCTTCTGCTATAATAAACTTCTCTCTTTCTTCTAGAGGAATACGCTGTAAAGCTGGCATAGATGCAAAGGGAATTTCTAGCTCATCGAGATCACAGCGACTGATTAATAAACTTTCCCCAATAACTAAAGCTGTGGCGATTAAATGCTCTTGCGCTCCCCAACTCCAAGCATTAATCACCCTTGTGGGTAAAATAAAATCTCGATAAACGAGGGTATTTCGGAGGGTGCGTAAATTGGCCCGTTTAAATAGTTGCGGCAACCAGATAGAATCAATGTCTGCTCGGATAAAAAGACCTCGCAGATGATGTTTATCATTAGCATTTCTGGCAATATCTGACACTGCTTTTAAACTGGTCAAAGAAGTACAAATAAAGATGTTTTTTAAAGAATCAATATTCTTTAAATCTGGTAAAGAAAGAATCTGCACAGATTGAGACTCTGGCAAGAAATTATAAATTTCTTTATCCTCAATTATAACAGTAATTTCTGGCTTATTTAACATGATTAATTCTCCTGGGTACAGACCTTTGCCTCCCATTCAATTAGGAGCGCAGAACGATTGGCTAAAACGTGGTCGAGTATTTGCTTTTTTTCCTTACTAGATATTTTGGCATTGGCAGGCCATTTTACCTGAAAATTTAGACCATTTTCTTGATTACAAAATAAGAAAAAAACTCTAATTTCCCATTGCCCTGGTTTACGAACATGAAAATGAGGTGGCAAATGATCGTGAGAATTGAAAAACAGATCTAAGCCATCTAAATTAAAGGATTCCACCTTGCCCAAATGTTCACCTCGCCTACCTCAACTCTGGTCACTTAATGCTATTATACACTTAACCAGACATTTTGTTCTTAAATTCTGAAATATAATGTCTGCTTAATCTAGAACGATCAAAGCGTTAGATTAGAGAGAGTCCTTTTTTGAGAGATACTTAAACCTGATGGTCTGGCCTTTTAAACCGAAAACCCGCAAACAAATCGCTCGAATAGAAATTACAGGTGCAATTGCCTCCGATACCCGCCAAAGAGTCTTAAAAGCCCTAGAAATCGTCAAAGAAAAGCAATATCCCGCCCTACTTCTCCGCATTGACTCCCCCGGGGGAACCGTGGGGGATTCCCAAGAAATTTATGAAGCATTGAAGCGGTTACAAAAAACCACGAAAATAATCGCTAGTTTTGGCAATATTTCCGCCTCTGGCGGCGTTTATATCGGTATGGGGGCTAATTATATTATGGCTAACCCCGGCACGATTACCGGCTCGATTGGTGTTATCCTGAGAGGGAACAATCTAGAAAAATTGTTAGATAAGGTGGGAGTTTCGTTTAAAGTGATTAAATCGGGCCCTTATAAAGATATTCTCTCCTTCGATCGAGAATTAACTGATGAAGAAGAAAGAATTCTCCAAGATATGATCGATACCAGTTATCAGCAATTTCTGCAAACCGTCGCCGGAGCGAGAAATTTAGATGTCAATCAGGTGAAAAGTTTTGCCGATGGGCGCATTTTTACCGGTCAACAGGCGTTAGAATTGGGAGTGGTCGATCGCTTGGGAACCGAGGAAGATGCCCGACTTTGGGCGCTAGAATTGGCAGGATTACCCCCAGATAAAACTAAATGTCAGACTATCGAAGAACCGAAACCCCTGCTCAGTCGTCTGACGGGCAATCGTTCCCAAATACCCCCAGGATTACAAAAAACCCTACAGCGTCTAGAATTTGAATTGGAAGTTAACGGACAACTATTGTGGTTATACCGACCCTGATGGCCAGATTAAAGTCGAGAAAAAGGGCGCGTTAACCCCTAAAATTGACTCATCAGGATTAGCGGAGGATGACAATCGTGCAGTGGAAGGTTCGAGCCATTCGGGGAGCGACGACAGTAACAGCTAATACTATTGAAGCTATACGAGAAGCAGTAACAGAACTCCTCGAAGCGATCGAAATCCACAATAGTCTCGATCCCGATGATATTGTTAGTATTATCTTTACGGCAACTCAGGATTTAGACGCGATTTTCCCCGCTGCTATCGCTCGCGAACGTCCCCACTGGCAAAATGTCCCCCTCCTCGATGTGCAACAGATGCACGTCGCTGGTAGTCTGGACAAGTGTATTCGCGTAATTCTCCACGTTAATACTCCCAAACTACAAGGGGAAATGCAGCACGTCTATCTCCGGGGGGCGAAAAATCTTCGCCCCGATTGGCAGATTTCTCCAGTCACTATTAATCGCTAAAATCTTCGATAACCTGTTGCCGCATTTTCTATTTTGGGGCTGAGAAAAATTATCCCTCAACCCCAAATTTTTTAATAAATCTCTATTTCCGACAACCAACTCAAAATTAATTGATTAACTTTTTCGGGATGTTCATCGTGGGGACAGTGACCAGCTTTGGCAATCGGATAAAATTGGGTATTATGTCCCATTTTAGCTCTTTCTTGGTAAATTACCGAACCTGCGATCGGTGTCCAAGGGTCATCCTCTCCCCAGAGTACCAATAAAGGGCGATCGATTGGCGGTAATAATTCCTGGGGAGAAGGTCCGGGGGGTGCTGTCAACACCGATGCGAACACTCCCCACGCACCCGCATCACAGGAGGGTTGATAGAGAATTTCGACTAATTCCTCGGTAATCGCGGTATGGTCGCGATAAACCTGTTTTAAGGTGTTCCGGATGCGATTTTTCTGTCTTACCTGTTCAAAAATAAACTTTCCTGTCACGGGAGAACTAACTAAACCGGTAAAGGCAGCCATGATTAAACGCAAAGGGAAATTTAATTCTTCGGGACGATGGTTTAATCCCCCAGCACAGTTAATAATTACTCCTCCAGCAGTAATTTCGGGAGATTCCGCCATCAGCATTAAGGTAATCAGTCCCCCGATAGAATTACCGACAAATACCGTCGGTTTTGCGATTTTTTCTCGCCAAAAGTCTTGTATTTGCCGCTGCCAAAGGTTGAGACTATAATCTAAAGCGGGCTTATCCGCACCCCCAAATCCCAAGAGATCTAGCGCATAGACTTGATAGCCATTTTCCGCTAAAACGGGGATATTTTTGCGCCAATGACCGATAGATGCCCCAAAACCGTGAATTAATACTAGGGGTTGTCCTTCTCCCCCCACAGTGTAGGGGATGGTGTGACCTTGCCATGTCCAAGACAATTGTTCTAAGCTAGTCCCAGTGGTCGGAGATTGTAGTGCCATTGTATGAAGTTTTATTAAGTGATAGGTAAATTATAGAGTAAAAATCAGTCGAGAATTTATGCCACAACGTCAGACTTTTACCAATAACTCGATGGCAATTTCCTATTTACAATGGAGCGATCGAGGTATGCCTCTATTATTATTGCACGGCATGGCAGATCATGCTTTGGTTTGGTCAAGTTTGGGCGATTATTTAAGCTCAAATTATCAAGTTATTGCCCCAGATTTGCGGGGACATGGGGAAAGCGGTAAACCCGCAACGGGTTATCACTTTCAGGATTATATCGGCGATTTAAGGGCTTTAATTAATCATTTAGGTTGGAGGCAAGCACATATTTTAGGTCATTCTTGGAGTGCTAAAATAGCGGCAATTTGGGCAACTCAACAGCCGGAAGTATTTAAGAGTTTAATTTTAGTCGATCCCTTTTTTATCGATAAAATGCCTAGTTGGATTAGGATAACTTTTCCAATTCTCTATCAGGTTTTGCCCTTTTTAAAGATTACTCGTTCCTTTGATAGTTATCAGAGCATAGAAGCGATCGCTCGTCAATTAAAACAATATAAAGGTTGGTCAAATCTACAGCAAGAGGTGTTTAAAAATGCCATCGAACAAAAAGCTGATGGCAGTTGGAGTAGTAAATTCACTTTATCGGCACGGGGGGAAATTTTTGAGGATGTCATGGGGTTGGCTGGATTAACTAAAACTTTAGATATTCCCAGTTTATTAATCCTTCCCCAACAGGGATTAAATCGCACTGCTTGGCAAATTCAATCCTATCAAAAGTATTTAACTTCTCTAGAGATTAAAAAGATACCGGGTAATCATTGGGCATTTTTAGGGGAACCTGAAACTTTTAATCAAGCGGTGGCCGAGTTTTTATCTGTTCAGGAAAATGACGATGGTTAATTAGAAGGTAATTGAGTTAATTTTAAGCTGGATTACGCTGCCCTAAGTAGGTAGGTATTAAAAACTTTCAGATGCCCCCCTTATTAAGGGGGGATCGAACCTAAAATCTATTTTTAATTTAATTATAACCAGCTACTTAACACCCTAAGTTCATATAAATTTCCTCGGCAATATTTCTGCTACCTCCAGACTCTCCCACTCTAATTTTACCATTCTCTAAACATCTGTGTAAATAACGATAATCTGCCAAAATATCGATAATTTTAACCGCGGCATTTTTAAATAAATTTACCTCTGTGGGTTTCTGTCCAATAGTTATCACCGATTCCCCTAGTAAGCGCATTTGTGCCTCAGCAAAAGGGTAGGTAAATTGGGGACCAAATCCGGGTATTTGTAGGACGGGTTTTCCTAATCCTACCGCTTGTTCTACTGCTGTCCCCGCCATGGCTAAACAAGCGTCACAATGGTGTAAAATATCAGCAAAAGCATCACGATAACAGCACAATAAAGCCCCATTTTTCTCTAATTTTCCTGCTCCTAAATAATGCCATCCCTCTTGTTTAGCTAAATTTTCTAAGTCGGTTTCTCTGATACTAGGAACGATAGCAGCCCGAAACTGCATCGGTTTAATTTTAACTATTTCCTCACAGACTTGTAACTGTAGAGCTAAATTACTCAAAGCTTCGGGTAAACGACTCCCCGCTAATAAAGCAATCATGGGAATTTGACTATCTAATTCCAAATCTTTACCCGTTGGTGTTAGGACATCCATAATCGGATAACCAGCAAAAATCGCTTTTTTAATACCCCGATTTTGTAGATCTGTTGCTGTATATTTATCTCTGGTAAAAACCCTTAAACACTTGTCTGATCTTAAACATAATTCTGTGAGTAAAGGTAATTTAATTCTACCTTCGTAATAACTGGAAGTAGAAACAATAAAAGCCACAAAAGGACGACCAGTTAAACGAGCGATCGCAATTGGCACTATATCCCCCACTGCTATCAATAAATCACAATTATTGCTAACTTTAAAAGCTGCTTGAATTTGTTTAATAGTTAGACCGATTAATCCCGCACCAATATCTTTAATCCAATTAAAAGGATTGGTATAAATAATTCCCCCCGATGGCATAGTGGCAGTGGGGGCAATAATTGGTACTGGCAATTTTTGATAAGCTTTTCCCTCTCCCACTAAAGGCAAAGCAGCTATAGATAATTGGGGCTGAATTTTTTCTAATTCCCCCAGAATTAAACTAGCATTTAAATCCTCGCCATGACCATTACTAAGAAATAAAACCTGTTTAAGCATCGATTTGTTAGCCTCTATATTCCCTTGCTGCTAAAGAAACCGCCACCGTCACCGATTTTGCTTCTATTTGCTTGCTGACTAGCAAAGTCTCGCCCATTTTTAAAGCGGCAGCTTCAGCGACGCTAGGGGTTCCCCCTTCCTTGTTGACAATAGCCGAGGGATTGGGGACATTAATATCCCTCAACTCTTCAGCAGTAAAGGTTTTTAGGGGCAATCCTTTCTCTTGACAGTAGGCAATTAAACCCTGTTCATCGGCTTTGATGTCAAGGGTGGCGATACCGGCAATAGCGGCTAAAGAGAGGTGATAACGCTGAAAAACAGCCCTAATTGCCCTATCTATGACTGCTTTCTCCGTGCCACGGATGCAACCTATTCCTAGCCATAATACTCGTCCATGCCATTGCACTTTTGCTGGGGAAGGAGCCGTTTCATCTGGTTGGTCTTTGAACCTGCCATCAATATTATAGCTTTCTGGGTGCAACCCTCAAACTGAAGCTGAAGCCTAGCAAATCTACAAAACAAACTAATCACTGAAAACTCACATCTGATAACTGATCACACTGATCACTGCTCACTGATTAAGCTGTAGCTTCTAAAAATACGCCTAAATTGCGGAATTTTTGATAACGAGATTCGCGCCGTTGTTGGGGAGTTAACAAAGATAAAGTCTCTAAATTTTCACTAATAGCGGCTTTTAAATTGGCTGCCGCTTTAATCGGATCAGCATGGGCTCCTCTGGAGGGTTCAGGAACGATCTGATCGATAATATTTAACTCTTTTAAATCTTTTGAGGTAATTTTGAGGGCAACTGCCGCTTTATCGGATTTTTTGGCATCTTTCCAGAGAATGGCGGCACAAGCTTCGGGAGTCGCCACGGTATAGACAGAATGCTCTAACATTAATAGGCGATCGCCGACACCAATGCCCAAAGCACCGCCGGAACCACCTTCGCCAATAACAGTACAAATGATCGGCACATCTAAACGGAACATCTCCCGAAGATTATAGGCGATCGCTTCTCCTTGACCTAATTTTTCCGCTTCCACCCCCGCCCAGGCGCCGGGGGTGTCAATAAAGGTTAAGATTGGCTGATTAAACTGATGGGCGTGTTCCATTAAACGCATGGCTTTACGATAACCACCGGGGGCAGCCATGCCGAAATTTCTAGCCACATTATCCTTAGTATCCCGGCCTTTTTGATGCCCGATAATCACCACGGGACGACCGTTAAAACGGGCAACACCCCCCACAAGAGCGGGATCGTCGTAACCACCGCGATCCCCGTGCAACTCGAACCATTCATCGGTGATGGCTTGAATATAATCTAGGGTACTGGGGCGCCGGGGATGACGGGCTAATTGTAGCCGTTGGGAAGGAGTGAGATTGCTAAAAATCTCACGACGTAATTGATTAGCTCGTTCGTCTAGTTGACTAATTTGTTCCGAGACATCTACGCTATTTTCTTGGGCTAATTCTTTAATCTGTTCGATGCGGGATTCTAATTCGTAGAGGGGTTTCTCAAAATCTAGGAGAAAAATCTTTTTCTCGGTAGTCTCGTTTTTGGTCATAGGTTAGTGGCTAGAAGTTTACTGTTCGCTAATCTTTTCTAGCTTACCGTTTTTCAGCGATCGATTATCGGCAGCTTCGGGATGACTGGGAGATAATTTCAGGTTATCGATCGAATTTTGTCAATTGTTGTATAATAACAGATCGTGCCTTTTTCACCCCAAGGAGGATTAGTTATGGCAGGAAGTGAACTAAAAGCGGATCTATGGGTTAACGAATATATTACCCCCTGGGACATTTATAGTCATGGGGTTTCGCGGATTTTAGCCTACAAAAAAACCGCTTTTCAGGAGATGTATATTGTTGAATCGGGGGCCTATGGAAAAGCCTTGGTACTGGATGGGAAATGGCAATCTTGTACGGGGGATGAATTTATTTATCATGAAGCATTAGTGCAACCGGCAATGATTGCCCACCAAGAAGCAAAAACTGCTTTAATTCTGGGAGGTGGTGAAGGTGCGACAACGCGGGAGTTATTGCGTTGGAAAACAATCGAAAAAGTGATGATGATCGATATCGATGGGGATGTGGTGGCAGCTTGTAAGGAACATCTTCCCGAAATGCACCAAGGCACTTTTGATGATCCTCGTTTTGAGTTAGTTGTCGCTGATGCTTTAGAAGTTTTAGACACCACTAACGATCAATGGGATATTATTATCTCCGATCTGGTTGATCCTATCGGAGAGGGTCCTTCTTTCCCCCTATTCACGAAAGAATACTTTGAAAAACTACAAAGAGTTTTGGCCGAAAATGGCATTGTGGTTGTCCAATCTGGCCCGGTTTCTCCTCCTTCGGTGATGTATCATGCGCGTTTGGTGAATACTTTAAAAGCAGTTTTTCCCCACGTTCATTCCTATTGCGCTCCCACTCCTAGTTATGGTTCCCCTTGGGGTTTTACTCTCTGTGCTAATCATCCTTTAAATACTCGTCCCGATCCCGATGTGGTGGATGAATTAATCAGCGATACAACTACGGGAGGATTACGTTTAATTGATGGCATGAGTTTACTAGGAATGTTACAAACTCCTCTCTATATTCGTCAAGCTATCGCACAAAATACGGAAGTTTATACCCTAGCAAAACCCCCGAAATTCTTGTTATCAGTTATCAGTTATCAGTTATCAGTTATCAGTTATCAGTTATCAGTTATCAGTTATCAGTTATCAGTTATCAGTTATCAGTTATCAGTTATCAGTTATCAGTTATCAGTAATCAGTAATCAGTTATCAGTTATCAGTAATCAGTTATCAGTTATCAGTTATCAGTTATCAGTTATCAGTTATCAGTTCACTGAGAAAACTCCCCACACCCTACACCCCACACCCTACACCCCACACCCTACACCCCACACCCTACACCCTACACCCCACCAACAAACTTTTTTAGCAAACCCTAATTAGAAATCGATCGAGTCTTCGTGATTAAGAATTGTTTGCAGAATTTCTAGGGGAACAGTAGCAAAGTATTGCTGGAGAAAGTTTTCTAGGGCCACCGCTTCTAGAAATTGTTCAATCTTATTAATTTTTGCCTCATGATTGACTAATTCAAAGGATAAATTTTCTTGATTTTTCTTGACTTTAAAGCCATTTTCTGCTAGGGAAATTAATCCTAATTCTAGGGTATGATAACTGAGGTTTAAGCGGTTTTGTAATTGTTGACAGGAAATGCTGGTTTTAGTTCTAGCTAAATATTTCCCGATCCCAACAAGGTTTATCCATGGGGTGTGAGCGGATTTTTTTAAAGGACTAGCATAGGCAAGAACTAACTTTTTATCGCGTAAAATTGCCTGTTGATATTCCCGGGAAAGTTTTGTCCAATCCCGGGGACATTCCCAGAGAAAAAGGGGATTTAATTGGTTAACTTCTTGATTAATTTCTCGATTACGATTGTCGATTAAAAAGTCTTTTTTATTGCTATAGCTTAGGGATTCTTGTTGATAGGGTTGCAGGGCAATTAAGCGCACTTCATAGCGATTTTTGTAGGTATTAAAATCTAATTCTACTACTGCATCATAACAGGTATCGGCAGCAATTTCGTCTTTGTGATGACCCCACCACATACCGGGGAATCCCTGCTCGATTGAACTATCCCAGATCTCAAAAGTTGTCCGGGGATAAGCGATTTTTCTGCCCTTGAAATCTTCAAGATTTTTATGCCAAAGATTGTGAAAATAACAATTTTGAATTAATAACTTCGGTGTGGGATTACCCATCCCGCATGGTTCCAGTAATTTTAATTCTCTAAATAGACTTTTTCCCAATTGGGAAACCGTCACCACCGCATCCACTTCTATCTGGGAAGAAAGGGAAGTTAAATCAATTCCTGTGCGTCGCAATTGTTGATTAATTCCCTCAATAAATAGGGGTAAATTTTCTATGGTTAAACTTAAACCTGCGGCCAAAGGATGACCACCAAAACGATGTAAAAGATGGGATTGAGAGGATACTAATTGATAAAGATCGATCTCGCGAATTGACCGAGCGGAACCCTTAGCAAAAGGTGGTTCACTGGTACTTAATAAAATTGTCGGTCGCTGGTATTCTTGGGCAATTTTTCCCGCAACTAATCCTAAAATTCCCGCCATCCATTGGGGATCATCTAAAATAATTACATTAGTGGTGGAAAGATCAATTCTTTCTAGTTTTTTCTGAACTTGTTTAATAATATCCCGTTGGATTTCTTGGCGACGAATATTGGCTAATTCCGCTTGTTCAGCTAATTCGTGACAACGTTTTTCATCTTCACTGGTAAGTAATTCCACACAAAATCTGGCATCGCCATAAATGCGACTGACGGCATTAATGCGCGGTCCAATACCGAAGGATATATCCATCGGTCTATCTCCGGTTTTGTTACATAAATCGAGTAATTTTTTAACTCCTAAACGCTGAGTATTTTGCAGTTTTTGCATACCTTTTTGAGCTAAATAACGACATTCTCCCGTCAATTTGACTAAATCGGCAATTAAACCAATCGCAACTAAATCCAGTAAATTTTCTAGGGGTTTTCTGGGAATATCTGCCAGGGTTAAATACATCGCTTCCACTAATTTATAAGCAACGGCAACCCCAGAAAGATGATAGAAAGGATGGGTTTCCACAAAGTAGCGGGGATTAATCAGGGCAATCACCTCGGGGCGCTCGTCGGGTAGGGTATGATGATCGGTGATGATAATATCGATGCCTAAACTTTTTGCATAGTCAATTTCGGCGATATTCGTGCTTCCTGTGTCACAGGTGACGATTAAACTGGTTCCTTGACGCGCTAGTTTCTCGATACCAGGAGAATTGAGGCCGTGGGATTCTTTTTGGCGATCGGGTATGTAATAATCTAACTGTTGATAGGGTGGGAAAAACTGCCCTAATCCTTCCCAGAGGACACTGGTAGCGGTGACACCATCGGCATCGAAATCACCCCAAATAGTCACTTTTTCACCTTTATTTAGGGCTTTTTCCAGTCTTTTGACGGCGAAGTTCATTTCTTGCCCAAAATCAAAGGGAGTTTTTGACTGATAAGCTTTCTCATCCAGAAACGTCCGCAGAGTCACCACATCCCGGACACCGCGATGCCATAATATTTGTGCCACGACGCTGCCATTCGACTCTGGGGTGTAGTCTTGGACTATTTTTAAAAACTCTTGGGGAAGCTCTACCGATGGGGGAATTTGCCAGTTAGACACGGGATATCAGGGAAAAAGTAAAAAAGGTGGCAGTTTTTGTGATTTTCCCTATCTCCATTTAGGGCTTGCTGAATAAATGTGAAATGTAGGCAAGGTAAGGGTTTTGTGGCTTTACGAGCGAAACAGGTGCAAGATTTTGAGAGAATCGTGCTTCAAAACCTTGCGTCTTCATCAGCCCGCGTCCTGTAGGGGCGAAGCATTCGGACAATAACCTATCGGTGAAACCGTAGATTTTCTATCCGAATGCTTCGCCCGTACTTTTTCAGCAAACCCCATTTAGCCACCACTAACGGGGGGAATTAAAACTATCTCATCGCCATTTTCAAGGATTTTCTCTCCCGAAACAAACTGAAGATTAACTCCAAAACGAGTAACATCCCGCCATCTTTCTAATTGAGGATAGGGGGCTATAATACAGTTTAACACTTCTGTAACGGAAGTGTGGGCAGGAAATTCGAGGTTTAATTGTGAAGTTTGATAGACTTCTTGATAAATAGCAAATAGTTTCACTCTAACCGTAATTTTTTCCATATTTTTCCTAGGATAATAACATCAATTGAGAACCCTGTTCGGTTTTGCGGACTTCGATGCGGTGTTGAAAAGCTTCTTTAAATTGGGGCATATGAGTTACAGTCAAAATACAGGCAAAATCGGCGGATATAGCATTAATTGCCGCGATTAAGCGATCGCATCCTTCCGCATCCTGAGTTCCGAATCCCTCGTCAACAATGAGCATTTGTAGGGCTGTTCCGGCTCTTTGTGCCAATAATCTCGCTAAAGCTAATCGAATCGAGAAATTAATCCGAAAAGCTTCCCCTCCTGAATAGGTTTCGTAGGGACGAGATCCCCGGGTATCACCAATAATAATGTCTAAAGTATCGATTAACTTTTCTCGCTGTTTCTTCGTACCTTTACCGCTTTTTTGGGTTAAAAACTGCACATGAAATTGGTTACCGGTTAAGCGAGCTAAAATATGATTAGTTTGTGCTTCCAACTCTGGTAAAACATTCTCAATCATCAGAGTTTGTAAACCATTTTTGCCGAAAGCTATGGCTAACTCTTTATAAACTGTATATTGTTTTTTAACTTTAGCTAAATCGCTCTCTTTTTCTGTCAGTTGTTTACCTAACGTTTCCAGTTGATGTAACTTCTCCTCAACCCGACCTTTTTGGGAGAGCAATCCATCAATTATCTGTCTTCGCTGTTGAATATTAGTCGATAATGCGGCTATTTCTTGGCGATAGTCAGTCAAAGTACCAATCTTTTGACTAATATTTGCTAACTCCTGATTTATCTTCTGGCGATCCTGATTTCGCAGCTGTAATCTTTGCTCAATGTCAGCAATTTTAGCAGCTATTTCTGGATAATTTTTTTCTGCTTGTTGCCAATCTTGATACTGTAATCTTACCCCCTGTAATTGTCGGATCAGATTTTGAATATTCTGATGTTCACTGCGATCATAATTTAAGTTTTGAATAAACTTTTCTAAGCGTTCAATTTCCTGTTTAAGTGGGGAATTTTGACCTAGTTCTTGCTTCTCCTGTTCTAGTCTAGCTCGTTGATTAATTAAATTAGGTTTCTCAGCCTTGATATTAGCTAAACGACGGTTTGCTTGCTTAAGTTCTGATTCTTGAATTTCTGCCCAACGCCATCTTTTTTCTTCTCCTCTGACTAAAGCATGACTTTGTTCATCATAGTTTAAAAAGGCGATTTCTTGATTGACAATTTGTAATTCTTGCTGTAATTCTAGGGCATAATTACCACTGTTTAAAAGTGCTTCTAACTCCACAAGTATCTCCTCGGTTTTCTCTAGTTCTATTTCCTTTTCTTCAATAGTTTCTAACTTGACTTCTAACTGCACATATTTTTGTTGTAGATTCGATCTTACAGGCAATTCTTGTTTAATTTGGGCTAATTCCTCCCGTAAACGTTTTAAATCTCGATCGCAATCTGCCATCTGTTCCTGTAAAGACCAAATTTGCTCTTGAATTTGTTCTTGATGTTGATGGGTTTTTCTGATTACCTGATGACGGTGATGACTATCTAAATTCTGTTCACACAAAGGACAAACCGAATCGGGAATATTTAATTTTTCCAATTTATCAGTTAAATCTAAAAGTTGTTCTTCATATCTTGTCTGTTGCTCCAATAAACTTTTTTTATCCACTTGTTTAAGGGTTTCCTTTTCTTCCACTCGTTCACAATAGGTTTGTTTTTTATCTAGTTCCTTAATTCGTTTGGCTAAATTGAGAGCTTCCTCTCTTAGCAGAGGAATACGAGCGATTTCTGTCTCTAATTGTTGCCGATTTCTTTGCAGTTGTTCCCGACGAGCATTAATCCTGGCTTTTTCCCGTTCCAACTGCATATTTAGATCAGCTTTTCGGCTATTTAAAGGAGCATATTTTAAAGCTAATCTATCCAATTCCTGAAGACGTTGACGATGATAATTTAACTTCTCTAATCCTGCTTGAATATCCCCCGCTTGCTCGATAATTTTTTGAGTTTCTTGTTCCTGTCTTCGCAATTCTTCTAAACGAGCGCTCGTTTGTTGGATGGGAAGGGTAAATTCGTTAATTTTTTGCTGTAATTTCTGTTCTAATTGTTGTTTATCATACTGGGCCTGTTGCCAAGCTTGCAATTGACTTGACAAACTGGCCTCTTTCTGGTCTAAATTGATTAGGCGCTCGTGTGCGGTGATAATGTCATTTTTGCGATGAAGAATAGTCCTTATTTGATTTAATTGATTGTCTAGACTAACTTTTTCCCAGTCTAATCTCTCAATTTCTGCTAATAAAGCTCGCTCCTGTTCTCTTTGCCAATGCAGCTGTTTTTCCCAATTCTGACGCTGATTTTCTTCCCCCTGTAGTTGCTGTAAACGCCGATTATTTACCTCTTGTTCTTGATTAATTTGGTCAATTTGGGTGCTTAACTCTTGCAGCTGTTCCCGATAAGAATTTTTCTCCTGAAGACGGAGTTTGATAGTTTCTACTTGCTGCTCGATCTGGAGGGACTGTCCATCAAATTGTTTCGATATATCCTTGGCTTTATTCGCTAAAATTTCATAGCGATCGAGTTGTAATAATTCTGCTAAAATCTGTTTACGACCACTGGGAGGCTGTTTCATAAACTCGTCCGCTTGTCCCTGTCGTAAATAAGCAGAATTAATGAAAGTTTTATGGTCTATTTTTAGATAAGTATTAATCTGTGCTTGGGTATCTTTAATACTTTTACCCGATAAAGGACGAAAACTTTGATCATTAATCACCTGAAAATCTAAACCAGAAGCTTTCCCCCCCCGGTGACGACTACGGATAATTTTATAGATTTCTCCCCCATAACTAAACTCGAAATCTACCCGCGCATAATCGCTGCCCGCATGAATCACATCATCACCAATCGAGACGCGACTTTCTCCCCAAATTGCCCAAGTAATTGCTTCGAGTAAAGAAGATTTTCCCGCACCATTGGCACCACAAATACAGGCAGTATGTAATCCGCGAAAATCTAGCACTGCCTCGCGATAACTGAGAAAATTTTTCAGGGTTAATTGTAGGGGAATCATAAGCTGGGGAGATGGGAGTGGGGAAGTGGGGAAGTGGGGAGGTGGGGAAGTGGGGAAGTGGGGGAGTGGGGAAGTGGGGAAGTGGGGAAGTGGGGAAGTGGGGAAGTGGGGAAGTGGGGAGGTGGGGAAGTGGGGAGAATACAGTACAACTTAGAAATTAATCAGAGGATAAAAAACTGGGGAAAAGATAGCTTCAGCGCAATACCTATCGGTGAATCTATTCGGTATCAATAACTCCCTCCTGCAATAACCTCTAATCAAAGCTTAACTGAAATCCAGCCGGGGGCAAATGCGCTTTTTTGGTTCTCCGCAATTCTCCTCACCATTAGGGATTAAGTAAGTCTTGCGGCTGAAGGATGATGATATTAGGAAGGGGAACAAAGTCATCAGGATTAAAGGTTAATAAATGAGTGATACTATGAGCTTTCATAACAGCCAGAAGCCTAATATCGTGAGTCCTTTTTCCCTTGATGTTATAGTCAGTGACTAATTGAAACCAAAGGGTAAATATCTCTGGCGTTTCTTCGAGGACAGTGAATCTGGTTAGAAATTGATTGATTTGATTTTTAGTTCTTTCAGGAGTCCAGCCTAACCCATTAACCTCAGTAGGACGGGTGGCAACTACCCAAAACTCAATGATAATTTGTGAGGTCAAGCAGCATTTATGTCCTTGCTCTATTAAGATATAGGTCGCATCTCTTGCTAAGGCATAATTAGCGGAAATTCGGTCACTCAGCCTCAGGAAAATATTGGTATCAAATAGATAGTTAGCCATTAGTCATAGATAGTTTCACGCCCTAAGGCTTCATCAGGTAATCCCGGGGTATCCTTGGGTTGACTTTCCAGAAATTTTAGCCAATCTTCTGCTTTTTCTTGGGAGGTCATCTCTGCAATTTTTGGCGAAGTTATCTGAGTTAGAAATTGGCTGAAGTTTAAGACTTCTTGTTGTTTTTCTAAAGGAAGTTTTCGCAAGTTTTCGATAATGGCTTGTTCGATATTCATCAAAATTCAGCTTGTCGATTAATCGGCGTACTAAAAAGCATCAATCTCTTCAATACCTGCCGTTTCCCCATTATATCACCCCCCGCTCTGGCACTGACCAAATCCCCCCACTTGACTGGGATATTATTCCTACGCAAGTCCCTAACCGCTCAGGGTCCCTCGATTTGCTACTCTAAAGGAAAGATAACCGATTCTTAAGACCAAATCTATGAGCATTCCCGAAATTAGCGTCCATGAACTCGCTCTCCGTTTAGCTGATCATGATCCTAATTTACAACTTATTGATGTGCGCGAACCGGAGGAAGTTGCGATCGCATCTGTGGCCAGTTTTACCATTTTACCCTTGAGTCAATACCAAGAATGGTCGCCCACTATTGCCACCCAATTCAACCCCCAAGCGGAAACCCTCGTTATCTGTCACCATGGCATGAGATCCCTGCAAATGTGCCAATGGCTACAAAGTCAGGGTTTTACTAATGTTAAAAATATTAACGGTGGCATCGATGCTTATGCCCTCCTCGTCGATCCTAATATTCCCCGTTACTAATTTTCATGGCCCCCATCGGGAAAAGAGAGGGGTAAACTATCCCCTTTCTCCCCACGGAGGACTGACTACTGATAACTGATAACTGATAACTGATAACTGAATAAGCGTTATACTGTCTAAAAAAATGTTATAAATCTTTTGTTAAGATTATTCCCCTATGTCCGCTAGAACCCATCTCAGCGATCGCTATCAACATATCTTAAAGGCGACAATTCAACATTATATCGCCACAGCCGAACCGGTTGGCTCGAAAACTCTGCTAGAGGAGTACAAATTTACTGTCAGTTCCGCCACGATTCGCAATGCTCTCGGTAAACTGGAAAAAGAAGGTTTACTCTATCAACCCCACACTTCCTCCGGACGCATTCCCTCCGATTGGGGTTATCGTCTCTACGTCGATGAGTTAATGACTCCCGATGACCGTATCGGCGAAAAAATCGGCTATTATCTGCATCAAAACGCTAAATCTCCTGCTTGGAGTCTCGAAAGTCTGCTGCAACGGGCCACCCAGTTTTTAGCCGGTTTAAGCGGTTATATCGCTATCGTTACCCTTCCCCACACCCTCACCAATACCCTGCGTCATCTGCAATTAATCCCCGTCTCGGACCGGCAGATAATGTTAATTATTGTTACAGATAGTTTACAAACACGCTCAGTTATGATAGAAATTCCTGAGTCTATGGCAACGGACAAGGAGGATGGATTAGCAGAAGAATTACAAATCCTCTCTAATTTTCTGGGGGAAAAATTAAAAGGTTATTGCTTGGCAGATTTAATTAACCTCGATTGGCAGCAAATCGAGCGAGAATTTGCCCGTTATACCCATTTTCTCCGACAATTAAGCCAAGAAATCAGCGCTAGTCTCCAATCCACTGCCACCCCAGAGATTATCGTCCATGGTGTCGCTGAAGTCATTCGACAGCCAGAATTCGCCCAATGGCAACAAGTACAAATGTTACTGCATCTATTGGAAGCAGAACAGGATCGCCTTTTACCCCTGATTTTACAAAGGCCAGAACCAGAAAAATCAACTAAAAAAGTCAAAATCACCATTGGTTCCGAAAATACTCTGGAATCCATGCGCCCTTGTACTCTTATCTCCGCTTTTTATAAACAGGGAGATACTCCCGTCGGTAGTGTTGGCATTATCGGACCGACGCGAATGTTATACGAAAATACTATTCCCCTAGTGGAATCCACCGCTAACTATCTCAGCGAGGCTATAAGTAAGTAGATATCCCCCGCAAGGGTTCAGGAATAGGACAATCGACAGTAAACTCTAAAATTGTCTCACCATCCCCCAAATAGCCAGAATTGGCAAAACAGAGCAACATCCGCACCAGCGCCACCCACACCTCGGCATCGAACTCCCAATCCTGTCCCCGACGCGCTCCACAGGCGATCGATTTTAGCGCCCAAAAATAACTATTTCTCACCACTGAACCGCCTTTTTTATAAACAGGTACATCCTCATGGTGAATATAAAGAATATCATCTTTAGCGATCGCTCTCATCGGTGGCTAGGAAGGTTGCGGGAATTTTCAGCTGACTGTCTAGATAATAACATCTTTAGCGATCGCTTGGGTTGCGCCAGAAAACCCACCCTAATCATGAATTTATATGAGATATTTGGCTTGTTCTCGGCTGAGATGAAAGATTATGTCAAGTTTTCCCAAAATATCCCCAACAGTCTTGACAAACTGAAGTTTTTTCCCATAGAGCTTTTTCATTGGATACGATAGATTAATGCCTATTCCCAGTCCTGGAATTGGATAATATTGACTTATAAATGCCGCACTTAAAATCAGCTTTTTTCGGGGATATACGTGTGTAATACGTGTGTAAATTGTTTTATAGCGGTTCTCGCATCTGTGCGGCACACTTAAACCTTTGCTGATTAAGCTGTTCAGGATCGGGAATGTACCTCTTGTGAATCAGAAACGCTATATGTAAAGAAAAATTAACAAAAATACTCTTGACGCAACAAAAAGTCATCGATTAACATGAATATTCATAAAAATCAACAGTAATAGTTATGTATTACTTATTTTCTGCTGATGTTAATTTTCTGCCGATGTTCCCCTAAACCTTTTGAACTCAGGCAATTTGCCTAATTTATCCCCTTGTTAGACAAGGAAAAAATCATGAGAAGCCATCAAGTCGCAGTTTTATTATCCACCTTTGCCACCGTTGCCCTAGTTGCCCCCGCAGTCCAAGCAGGGACCCTCGTTACCTCCCTACCCATTGTTTTTGAAACCTTTGACGGTGGTTTTAACTCCCCTTCTTCTCCACCACCATCTGGTGGCACTCCCGATCCCATAAATGGAATTAGTGCTACGATCACCAATGCAGGACAAGGTGATACAGACCCCTTTACTCCTGCTACTGGCGGCGCAATTCTAGGTAATTTCATCGCCGCTAATGTTTTAGGTTCATTCACTTACGACTCTTCCAATGCTGACGGTAAACTAGAGTTCGCTCTCTTTGCTCACGGAACTCACGTATTCAATAACGTTCTTGCCAGTGGCGTTGGTACTATTGCCAGTACCTCCTTCAACTTCGATGTCTCGTCGGTGGTACCTACTAACTTTAGTCTTCCTCTGTTCATTCGTTTCACTCAAACTGGTAGTAACGTCTCTTCCACTTTGGCTGGCGTTAAAATAGAAATCACCACCAAAACACCTGAACCCGGAACTAGGACCGCTATCGGTTTATTAGGTCTGGGTTTAGCCGGTGCAGCTATCCGTCGTCAACTGCCAGAAAAAACCAAAACCAAAGTCTAACCCTTCGACTAAGCTCAGGGCAAGATTAGCGAAAATTTCGGTTTGACACTAAAACGGGCTGTGTCGGGTTGGGCGCATCTCAATTTTTGAAGAACTATCTAGGGCTGGCTGAATAAATCTAAAAACCTTGTTGGATAATATCTTTAGGCCTTTTTGAAATCAAAAAGTGCTAGCCATTGGAGTTATCGGGGGGAAATTCAGGCACTTTTTCCCTGAAAATTAGGTAATTGACCCCGGCGGTTCGACAAGCGGTTCGGACCTCGGCGTGAGCTCGGTCGAACGCTGATCTCACCGTCGAAGCCTCACCGTCCACTCGACTGAGATCACGGCCGAAGCCCACACCCTATCCCTAGGAAAAACTTTGTCAGCAAACCCTAACTATGACCACCGATACTATCACCACTCCCTCACCCAAAAAACTCTGGTTAGCAGCCCTGAAACCACCAATGTATAGTGTGGCGATTATACCGATTATTCTGGGAACAGCGATCGCTTATCAGGAAACAGGTCAATTTTCTCCCCCGATTTTTGTCACTTTTATCCTCTCAGCTATTTTAATTCTCGCTTGGTTAAATCTCAGTAATGATGTTTTTGATGCCGATACTGGGATCGATGTTAATAAAGCTCATTCGATCGTTAATTTAACCGGTAACAAATCTTTAATTTTCTGGCTGAGTAATCTTTTTCTATTAGTGGGTATTGCTGGTATTTTTGCTATTAGTTATTGGCGAGGCGATTGGATGATCCTAGAATTAATCGCCCTCTGCTGTTTTTTGGGCTATACCTATCAAGGACCGCCCTTCCGTCTCGGTTATCAAGGATTAGGTGAAATTATCTGTTTCTTTACTTTTGGACCCTTGGCGATTGCCGCTGCCTACTATTCCCAAGTTGGTGCTTTTTCTCTCTCTAGTCTAGCTGCTTCAATTATTATCGGGATTACCACTTCTATCATCCTTTTTTGTTCCCATTTCCATCAAGTTGCCGATGATCTCAAAGCGGGTAAAAAATCACCTATTGCCCGTTTGGGTACTTTAAAAGGTTCTAAAGTTTTAACCGCAGTGACGGTTCTCGTTTACGTTTTAACGGTAGTTTTTGTCCTGCTGCAGGTTTATCCCCCTCTCACTCTTTTAATCTTCCTTAGTCTCCCTTTCGCTTGGCAATTAGTCCACCACGTTAACCAAAATCACGACCAACCTCAGCTAGTCAGTAACTGCAAGTTTATAGCGGTTAATCTTCACTTTTTTAGTGGCATTCTCTTCTCCCTTGGTTATTTCCTTGCTTCCCGTTTATAAACCAGATTTTTTTCTTAAACCCCTTTATCAGTTATCAGTTATCAGTTATCAGTTATCAGTTATCAGATTTGAGTTTTAAGTGGGCTGTATTAAATAAGGCGGATTCAGCCTTAGTCAGTTATCAGTTATCAGTTATCAGTTCGCCGATTCAAGTCTGAAGTGCATCACCTGAAAAGCTTGACAGAGGAAAGCTAATCAGTTAAAGTCGGATATTGCTCAAAACAAACAGACAAACTAATGAACTACTCACATCTT
>VYLR01000120.1_pt1 | contig 23377 bp, 22 predicted proteins | sample 5114291 | NCBI WGS metagenome assembly VYLR01 (sample SAMN12291774, study PRJNA351875) | freshwater metagenome | isolation source: freshwater lake | place: USA: Michigan, Lansing Lake | collected 2013-08-14 | reverse complement strand
GATGAAGACGCAAGGTTTTGAACGACGATTCTCTCAAAATCTTGCACCTGTTTCGCTCGTAAAGCCCCAAAACCCTTACTTTGCCTACATTTCACATTTATTCAGCAAGCCCTAATTAAACCTCGATCGAAAGCAGTATCATGAGTACGAGCTAGGCACAAGCCATTATGAGGGTTTAAACGCTGTTCAGGAAATTGACTCCAGGGTAATATATGACTAGCTGTTAGTAACAGAGGAATGGGATTTCCTGTAATACAGCAACGATAGTTATATAGGGCTAAAATTGTCTTTCTAAAAAAGTTTTGTCCGATTCTAACTTTTCTGATTGCCTCGTTTTCTGTTTTAATCTTTTCCGAAAAATCAAGTCTAGTAAAATCCTCTTGCTGTTCGTTGATAACTCCTAAAAGAACCTGTAATCTTTCCTCACTTTCTAGGGCTAATTCTGTCCAGTTATCCTCGAACTCCTGCCAGATTTGCCGATCAGCTTTACTGATACCTTTTAACCCCTGTACTCCTCGCAATTGATGCCTGGGATCGAGAGAACCAAAATTACATAGTTTCATCACCAGGGCCGATGGTGTTCGCTGTAACTTTTGAGCGACTTCGATAATAATAGGATTATTGGTGTGGAATTGTCCATAGGGAAATTTATAGTATAAATTGAGAGCGATCAGCAGCTCATCCCTTGTCCATAAATTCTTAGTCATAGCCCTTGGAAAATACCACCATCAGCCCTGAAATTACTGCTCAAATCAAATCGGGAAAAACTTCGCGCACTGCTGGATGAATTAACCGATGATTGGCGACATTTAACCCCTTAGCGAGGGAAACATCTTGATCCAAAGCTTTTACTCCATGGTCGGCTAATTTAATAACGTAGGGTAGGGTACTATTATTTAAAGCTTGAGTTGCCGTCCAGGGTACTGCTCCAGGCATATTAGGCACTCCATAATGTACTACTCCCGACTCCAGGTAAGTCGGTTGACTGTGGGAAGTGGCCCGCAGGGTTTCCACGCAGCCTCCTTGGTCCACTGCCACATCGACAATTACGGAACCAGGGTTCATTTTGGCGACTAAAGAGCGAGAAACTAGAGTTGGCGCTCGTTTTCCTAAGACTAGCACTGCCCCAATCAATAAATCGGCCTTAGGAACCACATTTTCTAATTGTGCCGGGCTACTATAAAGCAATTCTACCCTGGAACCGAATAAAGTCTCTAAATAGGCCAAGCGCTCGACGTTAATATCTAAAATAGTTACTTTTGCCCCCATACCGATGGCAATTCTGGCCGCTTCCGTACCCACCACACCACCGCCAAGGATAACCACTTGTCCAGGACTCACCCCGGGGAAACCCCCCAGTAAAACTCCCCTACCTCCCTGTTGTTTTTCCAGATAGCGGGCCCCAAATTGTACCGAAAGACGACCGGCAATAACACTCATGGGAGTTAAGAGAGGCAAGCGACCATCGGCAAGCTCGACCGTTTCATAAGCGATCGCAGTTGTTCCCGACTCGATTAATGCTTCCGTTAAATGGCGCTCGGCCGCTAGGTGTAAATAGGTGAATAGGAGAGCTTCCTTGTTTAAAAAGCCGTATTCTGCCTTAAGCGGCTCTTTTACCTTGACAACTAGCGGTTTATCCCAAACTTCGGCCGCTTTTTCCACAATTTTGGCCCCGGCTTTTTGGTAATCCTCATCGCTGAATCCGGCACCTAATCCGGCGGCCGTTTCCACAAATACCCTGTGACCGCGATCATTGAGTACACGCACACTACTAGGACTCAAACCGACGCGAAACTCCTGATCTTTAATCTCTTTGGGAACACCTATTTCCATGGTTTGCTTCTGGGGGACTATTTCTCACTAGGGTATGCGGCAAAAAGTTTTTCGGTGGGGGTAGGGTGTGGGGTGTGGGGTGTGGGGTGTAGGGTTTTAGCCATTTTCAGGGGAAAAGTCCCTGAATTTTCACCCGGATCACTCCAAGGGCTAGTACTTATCGAACAATGTTTTTAGATTTATTCAGCCAACCCTATAGTTGCGAGTTATCAGGCATACTATTTGGGAATTTTAGCGACTTTTTTGGTATTCTTCGAGCAAATCGATTAAATCCACCTGACATTTGGTGGGTAACAAATCCGCTAGAGAAACTTGCAGATGACCACCTCCGAGGGTGACTTTAATCTCCCGCAGGATAGACATGACTGCATTCTCACTTAAACTGTCGTTTTCGAGCAAAGGGAAGACTTTTTCGGCAACGACGCTGTGTAAATGGGCCTCCCGGAGATAGAGATGCCATTTAGCCACGTCAATGTAGATATTGTCGCCGATTTGGGCCGCCAGATTTTCGATGTCCTGAGTTGTGTTAGCCATGGGATGTTACCGAGTAGTTAGCGATCGCCGCTATATAAATCAAATGTCCCACCAATAGAATAGCCCAAATTCCCGTGAACAGATTTAACCAAGTCCAATCGGAGAATTTAATGATATGAAAAAACCACAACCCTGAATTAATCGCTAAAAAACCCGCCACATGAACGGCGAAATTCATGCGATCATCTAAACGTCGGAAAGCGGGATCGTTTTTGCGATCGGGTTGACGGGGCCAACGAGGAGGCATAAGCAGTGATCAGTTGTCAATTATCAGTTATCAGTGTACCGGTTTTTTTAGCTAAGTTAAGTTGCCAGAGTTCCTATCCTAACCAAGAAGTTAATTTTGTCCTATTACTTATCTACTGGTGGCGATTTCCACTTCGGGTAAGATTTCTAAAGATAAACGGGTTCTGACAGTGCCAGAAAGACGTTTAAGCAGTTGTGGGCGTAAATCGCGCAGAATATAGATTAATTCGTCTCCCGTGCGCCATTCTTCCCTTTCTGTGACTACCTGTAGGGAATTATCGCGACGCAATAGTAGGGGCAGCAGTTCGCCATTTTCGATTAATTTAGTTAATCTGGTTTGTTGTTCGCTCAAATCATCGCCTTTAAAGATGGTTTTACCTAATTTAATCTGATTATCGTCTAAATACTGATTCCATTCCTTGACCGAAAAACTAGGCAGAAAAACCTGATTAACCTTATTTTTATCTGGGTTGGGGGTTCCCGCAAAGGCAGCCAACACCCGGGGAGGATGAAATTCCTCCCTGGCTCTTTGGGCTAAAACCAGATTAACCTCGCTATTATTAGTCAAAACCAGAAAAGTCCCCATGGATTCGATGCCCGCTTCTTGCAGTATTTTTGTATCAAGTGCGCTACTCTGCAGCACCGTCAAACCCTCTTCTTTTGCTTGCTGACAGGCTGCGGCATCCGTATCGATTAAAACCACGTTTTCCCCTTGTTCTTGGAATAAAGAACCGATTAAGCGACCTAGGGGATTACAACCGACGATTACTGCCCCTGTTGCCGCAGAAGAAGTGATTTTTAGCCCTTTTGCCACCCACCGCGCCGTTAATCCCTGAATAAAAACGGTCATTAAAATTGTTAAAAAGACTAAAGCTTTGATCGCTTCACCGCCATTAATACCGGCACGGGTGAGTAAAATGGCAAATAAAGAAGCTACGGAGGCAGAGACGATTCCTCTAGGGGCAACCCAAGCGATAAATAGCTTATGTCGCCAATTTAGGTCACTTTTTAGGGTACACAGAGCCACACTCAGGGGACGTACCACCAGCATCAAGACTAACACCGTCAGGACGCTGCCCCAACCCAAAGCGATGACACTGGCGATCGAAAGATCCGCCGCTAGTAAAATAAACAGTACCGACACGCAAAGAGTCGTTAATTGACCCTTAAAACGTCTTAATAACCGCTCATCGGGAACTGCCGCCGCTTTTAGCACAATTCCCGCCATTACCACCGCCATTAACCCCGATTCACTGCGACTAAATTGCGATAAACCGAATAATCCCCAGACTCCCGCTAAAACCACGAGATTCTTTAACTCAAAAGTCAGAAAATTGCAAGTTTTTATAATAAAACTTAACAATCCGCCTCCAGCAATGCCGATCGCCGCCCCGATGCCTAAACGCAGGGTTAAACCAGTGATAATTTCCATGGGGCGGGAATGACTATCAATAATCGTATTTAGCACCACTACGGCTAAAATTGCGCCCACAGGGTCGATTAATACCCCTTCCCCTTCCAAAAGCGTCGCCACCCGTCGATCTACGGCTACTTGCTTCAGCAAAGGCCCGATCACCGTCGGACCAGTTACCACCACTAAAGAAGCGTAAAGAAATGCGATCGGCCAGGGAAATTCCCCCAACCAGTGGGCCGCCATACCGCCACCGATGAGAGTGATGGAAGTACCGAGGGTGACAAGATTGCGTAAACTGCCAGAAACTCGCCCTAATTCCCGTCCGCTTAGGCTTAAACCGCCTTCAAATAGGATAATCGCCACAGAGAGGGCAACAAGGACTTCTAAGCCAATTCCCAGACTTTGGGGGTGTAAAATTTCCCAACCATCGGACCCTAAAGCAATCCCAAAAATAAGCAGGAAGACAATACTGGGAACTTTCAGGTATTCGGCGATGACTTGGGCTGTAATCCCCGCCACCACAGTGATGACAATTTGCAGGGTAAGGGCGAAAGATGGATCCATGTTTAGCGATCGGTTGTCGGCTATCGAGGCGGGGTTATGGTTGGGGTTTAATGATTCTAATTATAGTTTTGATTGCTGCTCGGGCCCAGTCAGGGGGAAATAAGCATATTCCAGAAAACGGGTTTCTCAAAGAAACCCGTTTTCTATGGCAATTAAGCCTTATCACTGTCTGGCTTTGGCTTTAACTGGCGTTTAACCAATGCACCTAAGCCTAATAAGCCTAACCCTAAAACGGTACTAGGTTCGGGAACTTTCTGTCCTGTTACGGTTAAGGGAAAAGAAACCGCTTGAGCCGGAGTACCCGTGCTGGCGGGAATCCAAGCATTTTGGAAAAAGCTCCCTGCATTTCCATTTACAGTTACGGGATTTCCTCCTGAAGTTGTCATCAGAAAAGGAGTAAAACCAGTTGTCCCTGCTGTCGGTGACACCCCTGTTAGGTTGTAGTCTGCCCAGTAAGTGCCTGGCGCGAGAGTAAGACCAGAACCACTGAAATTGGCAGCAATGCTGATAACTGATAACCCACGAGAAAATATAATTGTAGCTACCTACCCATTCCTGATTAATTCCTATGGCAGAAGAAACCACCACCCCCGCAACTCCAGCAGCAGCAAAACCGGCTCAACCCTCGGCTGCTAAAAATCCCAAGGAGCCTACCGTCGAGGAAAAACCCTTGGCTGAATTTATTGAGCAGCATTTTCAGCCGGCACTGGCGGCAGCCTTGCAAAAGCTGGGTATAACTGATATAAAGCTATCCTTTAAACAGGATAAAATTCCTGTGTCTGGCGTTTCTAGCTCTCCCTGTTGGCAGTTAACTGGCAATTGGCTCGATGGAATGCGTCAATTTAGCATTTATTTTTGGGAAGAAGACATCAATGGTAAAAAGGCTTTTTCGCAAGCTGAGGGCGGCGCTCAACCTAGTACCCTTGAATCATTTATGATCGATGAAAGGAAAGTTAGTCTTGATTTACTGTTGTTTTACACCCTGCAACGGCTTAACGGTCAAAAGTGGTTGACGAGAAACTAAAATTGCTGAGGATTAGCGATCGAGAAGGGGGGTAAAATGAGTATAGACGACCACCGCTTATCGATCGCCAATAGTAATTATGCGTGTATTTGTACTACTTTTTAACGCGGGTACAGAAAACGAAGGTATCCACACCATTCAAATGGGAGCTATCAATAAGGTGTTGATGTTTGAATCAGAAGATGATGCCACCCGTTATGCTCTACTGTTAGAAGCCCAGGATTTCCCGACTCCCACGGTAGAGAAAATTGATTCGGAGGAAGTGGCAGAATTTTGTCGCAGCGCTGGCTATCAAGCGGAAACGATTGAAGCGGGTATGTTGGTAATTCCCCCCGAAAGCAACGCCGAGGAGTTGGATTGGCAAAAAGAGGAAGTCCCCCCCGCCGAGGAGGAGTTTTCCGAGATTCCCGATGCGGAGTTAGACAGCATCCGTCGTCGTCTAGAAGGACTTTTGTAATCCAGTGATTCAGTGAACAGTAATCAGTAGTTTGGAGTCAGAAGACAGGATAATAAATCAAAATTGTTCACTGATAACTGATAACTGACCACTGATAACTGATAACTGACCACTGATAACTGATAACTGATAACTGATAACTGATAACTGATAACTGATAACTGACCACTGATAACTGATAACTGATAACTGAATATGACAACCGTGGGGGAATTGGGCGAAAATTTGGTGGCGGATTGGTGGCAATTACAGCAATGGCATATCCTCCAGCGTCGTTGGCGTAGTGGCGGCGGTGAAATTGATTTAATCGTCTTGTCTAAATCTCAGGCGACTCTCGCTTTTGTCGAGGTGAAAACCCGCAGTGCTGGCAATTGGGATTTAGGGGGCAAATTAGCGATCGATGACCGTAAACAAGGGAAAATTTCCGAAGCTGCCCAGATATTTCTCGCCTTTTATCCCCAATGGTCCGATTTAACCTGTCGTTTCGATGTGGCGTTAGTTAGTTGTCAAAAAAGTTCTCTATTAGCTTTACCTGAGTTTTCCCTTGATTATCCCTGTCAGCTACGGGCAGGTTATCAATTGCAGTTACAGGAATATCTCGTGGCGGTTTTCTAAAAACACAATAGGCCCGCCTAGGGAGGCGGGCTTCATCTTGTACAAACGATATGGACTCCTAAAAAATTAACGGACTCAATACAATAGAGGTTTACGGAACCCACAACAGTCTATCTGTCAACTATCAAGATTTCTCAGTTTACCGACTCAGGTGCTGATTACGGCTCACTCCATCTGTCCTATCGAGCAACAGAGGCGAAACCATACTTTACTTTACAAACTTTGAGAATCTGCGTCCGATTTAGCTGTTGCGTTGAGCTAGAGCAGGTGGCACAGGCTCTAGGTCTTTTTGCCTGGAAGGAAGTTGAGTCGCTTCCTTTGTGCCTTATGTTTTTAAGATAACACGTTTGTCAGGACCCGATCGACCTTGTGATTAAAGTTTACACTTATTGATTTTTAGCAAAAATTGCTGTTACAAAACTATAGGAAGTGGGGTGTGGGGTGTGGGGTGTGGGGTGTGGGGTGTGGGGAGAATAAATAAAATAATCTCCTATCTCCTGACTCCTGACGACCGACTCCTGCCTCCTATCTCCTGACTCCTGACGACCGACTACTGATTAGGGACTGAATCTCCTGTCTGTAGGCAAAAGGAGCGCGACTGAGAGCCTCTTGAAAGAGGGGTTGAGCCTCTTGATTTTTGCCCTGTTCTTTCAGTACGATCGCTGTGGCTAAAATCGGTCGGAAATCGTTCACATCCATTTGTTGAGCTTGTTTATAGGCTTTTAAAGCTTCTGGATAATTTTGCTGCTCGAAGTAGATTTTGCCTAAAAGTAACTGAACGGAAACGATATCGATTAAACTAGCAGGATTATTAGGATCGGCAGCAGCTTTTAAAGCGCGATCAATCGTGTCTTTGACCAAACTAATCGCCTCGATAGAGCGGTTTTGGCTGAGAAATAAATTAGTCAATCCAGTTAGGGGCCGGAGATCTTGGGGATGGGAAGCTAAAAGGGCGCGATAACTGCCTGTGGCTCCTGCATAATCCTCTATTTGCTGTTTCGCTTCTGCCAAAAGTAGTAGATAATCGGATTGTTGGGGGTTAAGTTGCGCTAATTTTTCTAAAGGTTCGATCGCTTGCCTTAAATCACCCTGGTGTAAGCGAGTATCTAATAATCCCCGCAAAGCCGCCTGATTATCGGGTTCACGCTCTAAAACCATCTGATAACCCAGGGCTTGACTGGCTAATTTCTCTTGTTCCACTGCGGACAGATGACTCTGGTCCGAGGAGTGCTGACTCTGGAGAATAGAAGTCAATAGCGGCATGATCGAGAAGGACAGTAAAGCAAATAACATCAGGACGAGACCGATGGACAGCCAACGACGGTGAGAGAGAGAAGCTTTCATAGACTGGGGTGCGAGGGGACAGACAAGAAAATGTTATGGAAATCTGGAGATTTGATTAGGGGATCGATCGAATTGGCCGCTCTTTATTAAGTACAATGGGCAGACAGTCAAGACTCAAAAGGGTTTTGACAAGGTTGACAGTCAGAAGATCATGGTTCTTAATATATTAGATGCCAGTAGATTCGCCCTAGAGGGTTATTGTAATCCTCTAGATCGCGCTTTTGACTTGCTTGACTACTAATTTACTATGTGTCTCCGCCGCTAGGAGTGTGATATGAATCGTCCTGGGAATCGGTTTACCGAATCACCGAAAACCCCCCCGACTCCTGAAGTGGAACTTCAGGAAGTCCCCCTTGAATCCCCCCATACTGAGGCTGATTTAGCCGTAGAGTCAGCCACCCCCGCAGAAGTCAAACGTCAACAACCGATCCCCCCTCCCAGTCATCTGCGGCAGTATCGGGCAATCGGTCTCGTCTATGGCCATTATCAGCGCTCGGAGGAACAATTAACTAAAGGCAATATTTTAGCTGCCGATGGTACTCTGATCGATTCTGTGATTCTCGGTCGGGTGATCAGTTTGGTTAAAAATCATCTCGATCTAGAAAAACCCCATCTGTGGGTGGTTTATCCCCGCACCCGTCAGGAAAATGATGCCCTTCATGTTCAGATTGTCGGTGTTTGGGAGCCAGCAACCCTGAAAAAAGAGGATGATCGAGAGATAGAACCTCTCCTCGCTTCTACCCCGGGTTATTTCTCGATTCGAGGCGAAGTCATCTTTACCGAACGGGAAAATCAAGCGGTAGTGGTCAAAATCCGACAAATGCCTAAAACTGAAGCGGAAAAACCCAAGTTTTTTAAACTAAAATTGCGCGGTACTTTACCCAGTAAACCGGTCAGTCGTTTTTGGGATTTTCAGGTACAACTTAAAGGAGATGCCTTAACTATTTTGGAAGGTTTAGACCTAGGTTTTGCCAGCAAGAAAAAACCGACGGGTAAGGGAGGTTTTAAAAAGCCTTTTGATAAAAATCGTCGTCCCTCGGCCGATAGATATTCTCGACCGGAAGGGGAAGGAGAAAAACGACCTTTTACCCCCGGACAATCCCCTATCCCTCGGCCTTCCCGACCCAAACCAGTATCGGAAAACTAATTTTTTTCTAAGGATGGGTGAGAAACCCATCCCTAGTCTAGGACTTGGTTTTGGGAGTTACTTGATACTTAGTATTGGGAATATAAGCGCGAATGTTATAACTATAATCTGTTCCCAAAATCTCGGCGATAAAAACCGCTAACTGAGTGCCTAAAATCGCTTCATCGGCAGAATTAAAAGATTTATAATCTTCTATTAACCATTCTTGACCACCATTAACTAAAGTACATCTAAATGTACCAAGAGATTCGGCAATTTCTGGATTTTCTGTATAGTTTCTCGTTCTTACTTCCCCCGCACTATCTGCCCTCAAACACAATTGATTAAGTTCTGCATAAAATTTGGCAGGAATTTTGTCTAAATCACCCCCTTTAGTTACCCAACGCATAAAAAGATGGAAAGACCAAGGAAGATTGAGGTAAACTAGATAAGATAAATAAGATAAACCCAGAATAATTGTTAAATATAAGGAGGAAATCAGGAATTTATTATATTTCTTTTTTTGGTAGCGATTTAAATGTTTAGCTAAATCTAGCTTTGATTTTCTCATGAATTTTAATTACTCAAAAGTAATTCGTAAAGAATAAGATGTATAAAAAAATCCTGCGTTTTGCTCCGATTATCCTGTCCTTGAGTTTATTTATTCTAGCGGTCTGGGCAATTAGTCAAGAATTTAAACACTACACTTTTGCCCAACTCTTGGCTAGTTTGGATCATATTACCACAAGTCGTAAGCTAGAAGCTATTTTTTGGATGGCCTTGGGTTATTTGTCGATGACGGGTTATGATCGCCTAGGTTTTTATTATATTAATCATCCCTTAGCTTTAGGCACTATTATCCGCACTGCTTTTATCAGTTATGCTCTTGGTAATACCATTGGTTTAACCTTATTTTCTGGGACTGCTATCCGTTATCGTTTCTATACTCCTGCGGGGGTGGGGGTGGTGGATATTGCCAAAGTTATCACTTTTACCCATTTAAGCTTTTGGTTAGGAATGTTAGGGATTGGTGGTGTAAGTTTCCTCCTCGATCCCCAACGGATTCCTCAACTTTTAAAATTACCTTTTTTAACTACTAAACCTTTAGGAATAATTTTTTTATTGCTGGTTACGGGATATTTTTTCTTGACTCTCACCTATAAAAAACCAATAAGAATCGGCCAAGAAAATATCTATTTACCCTCTTGGATCCTTTCCCTGGCTTTGATTTTGTTGACTTTTATCGATTGGATATTAGCCGCTAGAGTTCTCTATCTTCTTCTCCCGGACAACTATAATACTTCGTTTTTAGGATTTTTCGGTCTCTATGTATTTGCCATGACGGCAGGGGTATTAAGCAACGTGCCGGGGGGAATAGGTGTTTTTGAGTTTATCATGCTGAGATTACGCCCCGAATATGTATCTAATGCCGAGCTTTTCGGTTCTCTAATCGCCTATCGAGCTATTTATTATTTCCTGCCTTTAATTGTCGCTTTTGTCTGGTTGTTGGGTTACGAAGCGCGCAGAAAATAGGGACCGCCAATTAGCTTAAACGGACAAAAAAGTCCCCATGCCGTCATAGCTGGGGAGCATCAATCTAGTAGGCTAAAGTTTCTAAAGTTTCCCGTAGATAGGAACAAATGCGAGCATCAGCATCGTCTCTATTTTTACCTGATTCTAGTTGTTCTTGCTGCCAACGCCGAAAACCGGAACTAGCGGCGATGGCTTGTTTTAAATGCTCCCAAGTGTGATGATCTTTGTGAAGCGGGGTGTCAGAAAATGTGGTGGAGTTGCCCATCTTTACCTCTGGTGGTAGGGTTGCACCTTTTAACATAACTTAAAAATCGCTGAAAATTCTGATAACTGGGACACAATTAGGCAGAAAAAGGTGTTGCCTAGCGGGAAATCTGCGGGGATGCCAACACCTTTTTTGAGGAAATCTAGCGGATTTTTAGGATATTTTGCTGGTTTCTGCCGCTTCTTCCGTCACCACTGCCTGATTTAAAGCTGCGGGGGGAATGGGGATAGGAAATACCGCCGGCAGGTTAGCGGCGGCATCTTCAGGAGGCTGCCCGGAGTGAAAACGACGGTAACTTAAAACACCGGCTACGGTGATTGCTCCTGTAGCGGCGGCAACCCCTAAAATAAGTTTGTTAGGATTGACATGGAAGGTGGTATTGCTGCCAAAAATGCTTTTACCTTTAGCGAAAGCACAAGCGGAGGCGCTGCCGGCATCAAGAGTACCTAAAACAATGCCACTGACGAGGGGGGCACTAACGGCGATGGAGGTGAAAAAAGTTTTCTTCATAATTGCCTTGGGATAGGTTGTCAATAGCGATTATCCTTGCATTATAGATATCTAAATCACAATTGTCTATTTTATTTCCGTTGGTGACATTGGGATAATTTTGTTTAAGAATCATGAATTATCAATATCGTGTCGGGGGTAGTCTTGCCTATAACCATCCTACCTATATCGAGAGAAATGCCGATCGAGAACTGTTAACGGCGTTGAAAAATGGTCAATTTTGCTACGTTTTCAACTGTCGTCAGATGGGTAAATCCAGTTTAAGGGTACGAGTGACTCATATTTTACAGCAATTGGGCATGGATTGCGCGTCCGTAGATATAACCAGTCTTGGCAGTAATGATAATTTATCCCAATGGTATAACGGCGTGATCACCCGTTTGTTTTTAGGATTTAATCTGACGGGAAAAATTAATCTTAAATCCTGGTTGCGCGAGCGAGAGGATTTACCTCCTGTGCAGCGTTTGGGACAATTTATTGAGGAAGTTTTATTAGTTTATTGTCGGGGAGAGAAAATATATATTTTTATTGACGAGATCGATAAAATTCTCAGTTTACAGTTTTCTCTAGATGACTTTTTTTCCCTGATTCGTTATTGTTATAACCAAAGAGCGGAAAATTCCCAGTATGAAAGAATTACTTTTGCTTTATTCGGTGTGGCTACCCCGGCAGATTTAATCCGCGAAAAGACCCAAACATCTTTTAATATCGGCCAAGCGATCGAATTAACAGGATTTAATCTGGCAGAAATTGCTCCTTTAGCTGCGGGATTATCCAGTCAAAGTAATTATCAACCTGATTGGTTAGAAAAAATTATTTTTTGGACGGGAGGACAGCCATTTTTAACCCAGAAAATCTGTCAGCTATTGTGGGAAAGTGATTTAGATATTGAGACGCTGATCAAAGAGAAAATTATTAATAATTGGGAATCTCAAGATGAACCGGTTCATCTGCGAACCATTGCCGATCGCTTGTTAAGAAATCAAGACAAAGCGGGTCGTTTGTTGGGCATCTATCAACAAATTTTAGAAAAGGGATCAATCCTCTATGATGATAGTCCAGAACAAGGGGAATTAAGGTTATCGGGGTTAGTGGTAAAAAAAGATAATCAATTAGTAGTTTATAATCCTATTTATCGAGAAATATTTAATCTTAATTGGCTGGAAAAACAATTAGAGCAATTGCGTCCTTACTCAGAAGCGATCGCCGCATGGCAACAGTCTAATTATAGCGATGAATCGCGGCTTTTACGCGGAAAAGCTTTAAATAATGCTCTCGATTGGTCTCAGGGTAAAAGCTTAAGTAATCTTGATTATCAGTTTTTAACTGCTAGTCAAAATCTCGATAAAAGAGAGGCAGAAATTAGCCTAGAAACTCAGAGGCAAGCTAATAAAATTCTAGCAATTGCTCACCAAAAAGCTACGAAAAGAATTCAAATTGGCTCGGTAATTTTAATTGCTTCTCTTTTGGGTTCTCTCTTAGCTTTTATTCAGGTAAAACAAGCGTGGCAGCAAGTAGAAACCGCTCAACTAGGTATTCAATTACAGCGCAAAGGTGATAGTTATTGGCAACAATTTCAATTTGAACAATTAGAATCTTTAATTGCGGCCATGCAAGCAGTAAATAGTTTAAAAAATATCGTTACTGATGACCAAACCCTGGGTAAATATCCTGCTACCAGTCCAATTATTACCCTCCAACAAATTTTAGATCGTATTCAAGAAAAAAACCAACTGCGAGGACATCAGGGAACTATTTATAGTGTTAGTATTAGTCCTGATGGTCAAAAAATAGCCACTGCTTCTCAAGATGGGACGGTAAAAATTTGGAATCAAAAAGGTGAGAATATTCAAACTTTGATCGGTCATCAGGGAGCAGTTTATAGTGTTAGTTTTAGTCCCGATGGTCAAAAAATTGCCACTGCTTCCGAAGATAAAACCGCCAAAATTTGGAACTTGCAAGGGCAAAATTTAGTCACCTATCCTGACCATCAAGAATCAGTTTATAGTGTTAGTTTTAGTCCCGATGGTCAAAAAATTGTGACTACTTCCAGGGATAAAACCGCTAGATTATGGAATTTATCAGGTGAAACTTTACAGGTATTTAAGGGACATAAAAGATCGATAGATGCAGCTAGTTTTAGTCCCGATGGTCAAAAAATTGCCACCGCTTCCCGGGATGGTACGATTAAAATCTGGGATTTATCAGGTAAAATTATCTTGAGTTTAGGTAAAGAAAATATTGAGGCTTTTTATAGTGTTAATTTTAGTCCTGACGGTCAAAAAATTGCTGGGGCAGCGGCCGATAAAACTGCTAAAATCTGGGATTTACAGGGAAATTTAAGAGCTACTTTCCGGGGACATCAAGATTTTGTCAACAGTGTTAATTTTAGTCCTGATGGCCAGTTTTTAATTACTGCATCTAGTGACGGTAGTGCTAAAATTTGGGGAATGCAAGGGGAAGAAATAACTACTCTCAGAGGACATCAAGAATCAGTTTTTACTGCTGTATTTAGTCAAGATGGAAAACAGGTGGTAACTGGATCGAGTGATGAAACGGCTAAAATTTGGCAACTGAACAATTTAAATCAAGCTAGGACTGATAATACCAGTGTTAGCATTAATTTCCAGGGCAATATTATCGCTATTGCTAATAAAGATGGTCAAATTACTTTACTCGATTCCCAGGGGAAAAAACTTAGAGAATTTGCCACAAAAATGCGCTCAATCTATAGTATAGCTTTTCATCCCGATAGTAATCAGATAGCGATTACAGGAAGAAATGGAAAAGTACAAATCTGGAGTCAAAAAGGAACAATGCTTCAAGAATTTACTGCTAGTCAAGTACCGATTTATAGTCTTGCTTTTAATGGAGAGGGAACAGCAATAATCACGGGAACAAGCGAGGGAAAAGTTCAATACTGGCATTTAAGTAATTATCGGCCTCAATTAATTAATTCCTGGACAGCCGATGATAATATTATCTATGATTTGGTGTTTTCTCCCGATCACCAAAAAATTGCTACGGCTGCTCGAGGAAAGATTAAAATTTGGGATTTGCAGGGTAATCTTTTCGAGGAGATTAAAACCGATTCTTTTCCCGTTTATGGAGTTAGTTTTAGTCCCAATGGTGAAAAAATCGCTGCTATTTCAAGGGATGGTACAGCTAGACGCTGGGACAGGGACGGAAATTTGCGCTCCGAGTTTAAAATAGAAGAAGATATCGTCTATGGTATCGCTTTTAGTCCTGATGGTCAAGAGATTGTGATTATTGCTAGGGATGGTCAAAAGCATCGATGGCCCTTAGAAACGGAATATAATTATTTACAAAAATTGCTCGATCGAGGTTGTCTTTGGTTAGAAGATTATCTCGGAAATCGTCCCAAAAAACGAGAAGCTCTATCCCTGTGTACTGGGAAAATAAAACCATTCACCTTTTAAACTTGGTTTGACGGGGTGGGGGCAAAGGTTAAATTAATTAGTTAATTTCTTGAGTAATTAAGTAGCTGGTTATAATTAAATTAAAGATGGATTTTGCGTTCGATCCCCCCTGCCCCCCTTGATAAGGGGGGTGCCGATCCCCCCTTAATCCCCCCTTAATAAGGGGGGCATCTGAAAGTTTTTAACACCTACCTACTTATTGCCTAACCCACCCGCTAAATAATCTTAACTTTTAATCCGATGAGGGGGGATTTTCTTCCCTTTTTGAGCGAGTTTCTGGGGGAGTATCTTCTCCGATAGTTTTTTCTGGGGGCAAATCTTCCTCGGTAACTTCAATAATCACCGTTTCGCTAACGGCAATAGTTTCGACTTCAACAGTTGCGACAGGTTCAGTCAGGGGAATTTCTGAGGGAATTTCTGGGGGATTTTCAGAAGGGTTGATCTCTTCTATTGCTAAATCAAAATCATCGAAATCATCGAAATCATCGAAAGTTTCATCATCATCAATAATTTCCGCAGCTTTTTCCCCAATTTCTGTCACTGATTCTGTAGTAGTTTCCCCGATAGCTGCCGCTGTTTCGACAACGGGGGCAACCGTTTCTTGAGCTTTTTCCCCAATTTCCGTCACTGATTCTGTAATAGTTTCCCCGATAGCTGCCGCTTTTTCGACAACGGGGGCAACCGTTTCTTTAACCGTTTCTTTAACTTTTGCCGCTACTTTCTCAGGTTTAGCTTTAGTTTTGGGGGATTGGGAGGGAGTAACTTTCCCCAGACGATTGCCTAACCAACCGACAATAGTAAATAATTTAACCGGTTTGTCGGGATAAAAAAGTGCTTGTCTGAGTTTGAGAGTTTGCCAAGCAAAAGCAATAAATAATATGGCCGCGGCAGCTTGTCCGAGGAGGATAGCGCCTGTAATCCTCTCCGCGCACAACCAGAGGACAAGGGCATAGAATAATCCTACCGCACTCCAGAGAAAATCATCTTGACGGTGGCGATCGGGGGCGATCAAAGCGGTGGTGAGGAGGTAGAGACTACTTAATCCCACAACGATCGCTAGGATATAGGGCAACATTTGCGATTCTCCTTTGACATTTCCTTTTTTATTGTGCGTTATTTGGGGTCGATCGAGTCTATTTTTTGATTAATTTGGGAAATTATCGAGTCAGATCGTCTTTACCTGTGTTTATGAATAGCCAGCGTTAATATTAGGAAATTCTTCGTTTATCCTCTGCTGCTTGTGCTGATCAGATTAAACAAGCTTTCGGATCAAACGATTCAGTTTTGGTCTTTAACAAGTAAAGTAGAATCAGCAACCCTTGATCAATCCACAGACAAACTGTTATCTTTAGTAATTAGTGCCGATGGTAAATATTTGATTATTGTTAGGGCTGACAAAACTGTAAAAATTTGGCAAAATGGGCAAGAGTAACACCTCAAGATAAGTAAGTAGTTATAATTAAATTGAAGATAAATTTCGCTTCTGATCCCCCCTGCCCCCCTTAATAAGGGGGGTGCCGATTCCCCCTTAGTCCCCCCTTGATAAGAGGGGTGTCTGACAACTTTTAACACCTACCTACTTAACTGCTATAATTAGAAACTTATGCCGACAATATTTTATTGGGGAGAAGATGAATTTGCTATTAACCAAGCGGTGAAAAATCTGCAAGCAAAACTTCTCGATCCCCATTGGATACAGTTTAATTATGACAAAATCAACGGCGATCGCAATGAGGCAATTATCGAGGCCTTCAATCAAGCGATGACTCCAGTTTTCGGCATGGGAAATCGTTTAGTTTGGTTAGCGGATACGGTTATTTGTCAACAATGTTCCGAGGATATTCTCAAGGAATTACAGCGCACTTTGCCCAATTTACCCGAAAATTCCTATCTGTTATTAACCAGTGCCAAAAAACCCGACTCCCGCTTAAAATCGAGCAAGTTTATCCAAAATCAGGCAGAAGTTAAAGAATTTGAACTAATTCCGCCTTGGAAAGTCGAGGAAATTGCCCAAAGAGTTAGGGAAATTGCCAAAGAAGTGGGAGTAAAATTAACCCCCGATGCGATCGAACTCTTAGCTGAATCAGTGGGAAATAACAGCCGCTTGCTGTGGATGGAGTTAGAAAAACTGCGTTTATTTAAAAATAATTCGGCGGGAACTATTGACAAAAAGGACATTTTAAACTTAGTCAACGCCAGCAGTCAAAGCAGCCTACAGTTAGCCAGTGCGATTTTAAAACGGGAGACAGGCAAGGCCCTCGAATTAGTCAATGAATTATTAAATCGTAACGAGAACCCCCTGGCTATCACCGCCACCCTAGGGGGTCAATTTCGCACTTGGGCAATAGTAAAATTAAAAATTGAAGAAGGAGAAAAAGACGACAAAAATATCGCCGCCGCCGCCGAAATTGCCAATCCCAAGCGACTATATTTCATCCGCAAAGAGATACAATCTTTTTCTTCTAAGCAACTTCTCGCCACCTTGCCCATACTTCTCGAATTAGAATATCGTCTCAAGCGGGGTGCAGAACCTTTGGCAACTTTGCAAACAAAAATTATCGAACTTTGTTGTTTATTGGTGAGTTAAGTAGGGAGGCACAATTATTTGTAGGATGGGTTAGCGGTAGCATAAACTATGCGGGCGTTGGGTTTCATGCTTCAACCCAACCTACGTTCATCTTGGCAAACAAAAATTATCGAACTTTGTTGTTTATTGGTGAGTTAATACCCTTCCTTGCTGTTCAGAAATCCTCTAGAATAAGATTCTAGAGACTTCTCAAGAACCACAATGACCGATGATGCCATCCCTAGTCTAAATTTAGCCATCGCTAGTTTAGCCACGAGTAATCATTTCGCCCGTTGGGTGACGAAAGCACCCCTACCGGGGGGATATGTGCATCATGACTGTCAATGGACCGAGACTCTAACCACGGAATGGATGGCATGGCAGGAAATGTTCTGTCTGGAAAAAATGCCGACCTTGCCGATGTTAGAGCAATTAGAAGCAAATTATCGACCTAAACTGACTCTTTCGGGAGAAGGCGGCAGTTATGGCGGTCGATTAATGCAGAAACTAGGTATTAGTCTCTGGCAATGGTTATTTCAAGCATCAATTAGTCAAAGTTTTGCCCAAAGTCAGGGAATCGCCCTCGGCAAAAATCAGCCCCTGCGAATTCGCTTGGAATGTCGCAATCCCTATTTAATTCTGCTGCCCTGGGAAATTATGCAGCAAGCAGGTAAACAGGCCATATCTCTGCATCCGAATATACTCTTTAGCCGCACCACCAGCGATGTGGACCCACTGCCACCGATAAAACCGAGTAATAGTCTCAATATTCTCTTAGTTATCGGCGAAAAACAGATTAAAACCGCCGCTAGTTCCCTCAACCTCACCGCCATTAATACGGGTGGAGAAACTAATTCCGACCAGGCACTGGAATCCGAGGCCGCCAATCTCATCCGGGTTATCTCCCCTGGGGGCAGTAGTTCCCTCCCTGAGAATTTGGGAGTGAAAGTCAAAGTCGATACCTTAATTCGACCGGAGGCCGAAGAACTGACCAGGGCCTTGGATACGGGTAAATATCAAGCTTTTTTCTACGCCGGTCACGGAATGGCCGCCCCCAATGGCGGTTCCCTATTTCTGCGGCCAGGGGAACAGCTAAACGGGACGGAGTTAGCCCAAGCTTTGGTGAGAAATCAGGTTATTTTAACGGTTTTTAATGCCTGTTGGGGTGCTTATCCCGCTAAATCGGGTCAGGAGATGATCCCCCGCAGCAGTCTGGCGGAAGTCTTGATTCACCACGGCGTTCCCGCAGTTTTGGCCATGCGAGATGCGATCGCAGATCGAGAGGCCTTGAGTTTTATCGAAGTTTTTACCCGCACCCTCTTCGGGTTCAAAGACAAAGAAGCGCAGATGTCCAAGTTGTTTCCCGGTCCGAGAGTCCCTATCGATCAGGCCGTTCGCATCGCTAGACAGCAGTTATTAACCCTCTACAAGTACAATCAACCCGCTTGGACTTTGCCGATCCTCTATATGCACCCGGAATTCGACGGGCAATTGCTGCAAACCCTTGATGAGACTCAATCACCGACGGTTATGCCCAATGTCTCCGGAACCATGCCCGCCGCTTTCTTATACTATCTCGATCGTCCCGAAAGAAAATTGTCAATCCGTGGTGGTGCCATGAATATAGGACGGGACAGGGAAAATGATCTACAGATCGCTGAAAAATGGGTTAGTAAAAACCATTGTCGGATAATTTGCCGTAAAAAAGCCGATTATCCAGACTATCAATACTTTCTCGAAGATTTCTCCCGTTTTGGTACTTTTATCTACCAAGATGGCCACTGGAAGCAGGTACATAACCAAGAAGTTCCCCTAGAGTCCGGTCTACAGATTCGCTTCGGCAGTCACCAAGGCCAAATCCTCGCATTTGTGGTGGAATAATTAGGGTTTGTCGAAAAAGTTTGTCCTGGTAAGTGGGGTGTGGGGTGTGGGGTGTGGGGTGTGGGGTGTGGGGTGTGGGAAGAATAAATAAAAATAATCTCCTGTCTCCTGACTCGGAGACTCCTGCCTCCTGACTCCTGACTCCTGACTCCTGCCTTCGTTAACTAACTTTTTGCTTCCTCTTTCAGGGAATAAATTGGTTTAAACCAACCTTTGCGCCAGAAGTAGAAAATCAAGCCCCCCGCTACGGCTAACATGATTAACCAAACAATGAAATAACTCCATTCTCCCTTTAATTCTGGCATATTCTCGAAGTTCATGCCATAGACACCAACGATAAAAGTTAAGGGAATAAAAATCGTCGAAATTACGGTTAAAAACTTCATAATTTCGTTTAATTTATTCCCCATAGTGGACATATAAACATCCATCAAACTCGCCGCTAATTCTCGATAAGCTTCGATAATTTCCAGAATTTGAATGACGTGGTCGTAGGAATCCCGAAAATAAATTTGTACTTCATCGCTGACTATACCATGATGGTCACGCATCAGTAAATGTAGGACATTTCGCATCGGCCAAATTAAGCGACGCAGTGCCAATAATTCCCGACGGACATCATAGATTTCCTGCATTGTATCTCGATCGGGATTACTAATAATCATATCTTCCAAAGCCTCAATCCGATCTTCGTAGTGTTCTACCACGGGAAAATAACCATCAATAATCGTATCTAATAATAAATAGGTTAAATAATCCGCCCCCGATTTTCGTACTCGTCCCTGGGAAGTGCGAATTCGATCTCTGACTATCTCAAAACAGTCCTGTAATTCCTCCTCTTGAAAACTTAAAAGATAGCGTTTTCCCAAGACAAAACTGACCTGTTCCGTATCAAAACCGCTTTCATCTTCTTTCAGTCGCACCATCTGAGAAATCACTAACAATTGATTGTTATAGTCCTCTAACTTGGGACGCTGCGGCACATTAACCACATCTTCTAATAACAAAGGATGCAGATTAAAAATTTCTCCCACCTGTTTTAAAACCGTCTCACTCCCTAACCCTTGAATATCCATCCAAGACACGGTATTTGTGCCAATATAGGGGGCGCAAGCATTGGGAGTAATATCCACCTTGCGAATGGCGTTATCTTCATCGTAGTCGATTAAAATAATCCGCGAGGGTTTGGCATCCGGTTCGATAATTAATGTCCCTGGTTCACTACCCGGTTCATCATAAAAATAATCGAAGTAGTCTTCTTCCTCGTCTCCATCGGTATCGGGACGATTGTTGACGAATATATCGGGTTGTAGTTGGGTCATAAGCTTACAACAATCTGGCTAGTTTGGGCAATAAGAAAACAGAAAAGTTAAAAAATTTAATTTGCCTAAAGTTACTATCTATCGCCATGAGATTACATTGACATACTCCCACCGTCAAGCTACGCTGTGACGGGGGATTCTTTCCACATCGCTGTTAGAAATTCCTTGTTCAACGAGACAACTTAGATTCTCAATGTCTCCACTGAAAACCCAGAGGTCGGACTCTCCCAAGGCGTTTGGGTCGGTTTCTGTTTGCCCAACAGTACCGTTGAGATGATTTCCCAAATATTGCAACCCTTTTTTAAGAATATTTATTGCTGCATTATGATCCCTATCTAAGACTGTTTTACAATTGGGACATTGATGAGTTCTAGTGCTTAATGTTTTTTGAACTCTCGTCCCACAAACTGAACAATCTTGGCTAGTAAAATGGGGAGGAACAGCAACACAAACAATCCGATAAATCTTGGCAAAATAATTCAACCATTCAGTGAATTGATACCAAGAAGCATCAGAAATCGACTTGGCAAGCTTACGGTTTTTGACTAAGTTTCTTACCTTTAAAGCTTCATAAACTACCAGATCATTAGACTGGACCAACGCCAAAGCATCTTTAATTGCTTTGTCTTTACGTTGTCTTGACACTTTAAGATGAAGCCTAGCCACTTTTATCCGTTGCTTGTGATAGTTGTTAGACTGTTTCTTTCCTTGACGAAATCGTTTTGATAATCGTCGTTGTGCTTTTTTAAGTCGTTTTTCTGACTTGCTTAAATAACGTGGATTCTCTACAGTATTCCCTTGAGCATCGGTATAAAATTCCTTTAACCCTAAGTCAATTCCTGTTATTTGTCCCGTTGGTTTATGGTATTCTTGCCGTTCTACGTCAATCAAAAACTGGCAATAATAACCGTCAGCACGTCTAACAACTCTTACCCGTTTAATCTGTTGCTCTGAATAATAAACTAAGGTTTTTTGATTACACCATAAATCAAATTCTCCTGCTTTAAAACCATCAGTGAACTTGATTTTACGTCTATCATCAGATAGTTTGTAGCCTGTTAGTTTATACTCAACCGAACGGCTATGCTTTTTGAACCGAGGAAAACCCTTTTTCCCCGGTATCTTAGCATGACAATTCTGGTAAAACCTATTAATTGATTGCCAGGCTCTATCAGCAGCCGATTGACGAGCTTGAGAGTTTAATTTATTAACCCATGGTGTCTCTTTATTGTTAGCTAGTACCGCACAAAGCTTTTGAAGATCATTCCGGGTTGTCCCCTTATTGTCCATCCAATAACGAACACAAGAGTTACGCACAAACTGAGATGTTCTAATTGCTTCATCAAGCCGGTGATATTGTTCTGGTGTCCCGTTTTTTAGCTTGGCTTCTACGACTAGCATTGATTAATCCTCGACCCTGGATCAATTAAGTATAACACAGTTTACCTACAAATGGTAGAATTAAAATCGTGCTTCGCAGTCAATATCCTGGTCGGATTTCATCCCCCGCAAAGGTTGATGTCTTGTCGAAAAATTTAGCGGGGGCATTCATCCGACATTTTAGGTAAACTGAAGATTGTTTACTGATTTATTCCCTCCTGATAATTGTCAACGATGAGATTAATCGGGAGAATTAGCAATATTGACGGCCAAAATTTATGGAATCCGCCTCTTTTATTCCCCGTCTAGTTATCCCCGTCGGTGATCCCGCCGGGATCGGCCCTGAAGTGGTGTTAAAAGCGATCGCCGATTCCCCAATCTCGTCTATTTGTCAGATTACTCTAATCGGGACAAGAACGCTTCTCGAAAAAGCCTATCACGATCCCCATCTTCTCGATCGCTTTTCTCTGATCGATTTGCCCTACAATCAAGAAAAAATTGTTTTCGGGCGTGGGGATGCCCATAGTGGTGAAATTAGCTTTCTTTACCTGCAAGAAGCCATAAAACGCACCCTCAAGGGCGAATTTGATGGTATTGTCACCGGTCCGATTGCTAAATCCTGTTGGCAGTTGGCCGGTTATGATTTCCCCGGTCAAACGGAGGTTTTAGCTACCATGGCGGGAATTAACCGTTATGGGATGCTATTCGTCGCTAAATCCCCTCACACTGGCTATAACTTACGGACTCTCCTCGCCACTACCCACATCCCCCTGCGAGAAGTTCCCGATGCCCTGAACCCCGATCTGATGACCCGAAAACTAGACCTATTGATCGAGTCTTTAAAGCTAGATTTCGGCATCGATCACCCAAAAATCGCCATATCCGGCCTTAATCCCCACAGTGGCGAAGCGGGAAAACTGGGAAGGGAAGAAAAGGACTGGTTACAGCCTTGGCTAGAGTCAATGGGACAAAAATACCCGCAAACCCAATTAATCGGCCTTGTCCCCCCCGATACGCTTTGGGTGGAACCGGGACGCGCTTGGTTTAGCGGTGCAGGGCAACCCGCCGACGCATATCTGGCATTATACCACGATCAGGGCCTAATTCCCGTCAAATTAATGGCTTTTGACTGTGCTGTTAATACTACCATCGGTTTGCCTTTTGTTCGCACCTCTCCAGACCACGGGACGGCTTTTGATATCGCCGGTCTTGGCATCGCTGCGGCCCAGAGTATGCAAGCGGCAATCCAATTAGCGATCGAATTATGTCAGCAGCGCCGTATTGATGGGTGTTAGGGGTTGGGGGTTGGGGGTTGGGGGTGTG
>VYLR01000173.1_pt1 | contig 23521 bp, 22 predicted proteins | sample 5114291 | NCBI WGS metagenome assembly VYLR01 (sample SAMN12291774, study PRJNA351875) | freshwater metagenome | isolation source: freshwater lake | place: USA: Michigan, Lansing Lake | collected 2013-08-14 | reverse complement strand
AGTGCGCCGCAATAGCGACTCTTGTGTTGGTGTGGGGTAAAATCGAAACGAATAGGCTTTTTCCATACCTCACATTTTAGCATATATTTCGTAAACGATGCTCATATTTAACAGCAAAGCCAACCTAAAACGGCGGGGTTTCAGACCCAAATTTTCGATGACGCTGTACCTGTTGCGCTTGTTCAACTTCCTCGTCCCGTTTGAGCAGAGGCACTCTGCCAATGTCTTGTAGGTATAAACGTACTAAATCGGTAGTTGTGCCGTTGCTGTAGCTTTTTTCGGGACTAGATACTAAATCATCTTCCAAATCACTGCCGAGAAAATCTTCATCCAGGTCGATCGAGTTTTCCTGGTTCTTCGTTACTTGGTATGATTCGATCAGGGGGCATAAATCGACTAAATCCTTATAGGGCAAGAGACTCAATTGATTAGCTCGTTCTAGATAGAAAACAATTGGCCAAAATCGAAGCAATGTCTTTCTGTGTAAGGGTTTTATCCTTTATAACCCCCCTCCATTGCATAACACAAACCGAAGAACCGTTTTCCTTCAGTTTTAAGATAGAAAAAGAGGGACAGATAAATTCAGTTTCGAGCGTCGAGGGGTTAATTGCAGACATGATGGCTTCTCTAGGGGCGACTGTGATAGGAATTAGAAACTTCTAAATCGTTTACCGTAGTCATAGCTTTCCCACTTGAGCGAGGAAATGATGCAGTCGGGAAAATTTTTTTCTCAAAAGTATCGATCTTTGACATACTCCCACCCTCAAGCTACGCTGTGACGGGGGATTCTTGACCTATCACTATCGGAAATTCCTTGTTCAACGAGACAGCTTAGATTCTCAATGTCTCCACTGAAAATCCAGAGGCCGGACTCTCCCCCCCCTCTTGCCCCCCCGACCCCCCCGATGTCGGGGGGGCAGGGGGGGTGGGGGGTTTGGGTCGGTTTCTGTTTGCCCAACAGTACCGTTGAGATGATTTCCCAAATATTGTAACCCTTTTTTAAGAATATTTATTGCTGCATTATGATCCCTATCTAAGACTGTTTTACAATTGGGACATTGATGAGTTCTAGTGCTTAATGATTTTTGAACTCTTGTTCCACAAACTGAACAATCTTGAGTCGTGAAATGGGGAGGAACAGCAACACAAACAATCCGATAAATCTTGGCAAAAAATTCAAACCATTCAGTGAATTGATACCAAGAAGCATCAGAAATCGACTTGGCAAGTTTACGGTTTTTGACTAAGTTTCTTACCTTTAAAGCTTCATAGACTACCAGATCATTAGACTGGACTAACGCCAAAGCGTCTTTAATTGCTTTGTCTCTACGTTGTCTTGACACCTTAAGATGAAGCCTAGCTACTTTTATCCGTTGCTTGTGATAGTTTTTAGACTGTTTGTTTCCTTGACGAAATCGTTTTGATCATCGTCGTTGTGCTTTTTTCAGTCGTTTTTCTGACTTTCTTAAATAACGTGGATTCTCTACAGTATTGCCTTGAGCATCGGTATAAAATTCCTTTAACCCTAGGTCAATTCCTGTTATTTGTCCCGTTGGTTTATGGTATTCTTGCCGCTCTACGTCAATCAAAAACTGACAATAATAACCATCAGCACGTCTAACAACTCTTACCCGTTTAATCTGTTGCTCTGAATAATAAACTAAGGTTTTTTGACTACACCATAAATCAAATTCTCCTGCTTTAAAGCCATCGGTGAACTTGATTTTACGTCGCTCATCAGATAGTTTGTAGCCCGTTAATTTGTATTCAACAGAACGGCTATGTTTTTGGGAGCATCTCACCTTTGCAATGAGCATAAATACTTAGTGGAAAAATAGGCTTTTCGAGGGTAATTCTTGTTTTAATTCTCCATGTACGCAGTCTTTAAAAGCCTCTATTTCGTTCCAAGACACGATTAAGAGTGGCTTTTAGGCTAAGTATAATTACTTATCGCGTAAGTGAGATGCTCCCTATGTTTTTTAAATCGAGGAAACCCCTTTTTCCCCGGTATCTGGACATCGACAATTATGATAAAACCTATTAATTGATTGCCAGGCTCTATCAGCAGCCGATTGACGAGCTTGAGAGTTTAATTTCTTCAGCCAAGGGGTCTCTTTATTGTTAGCTAGTACCGCACAAAGTTTTTGGAGATCATTACGGGTTGTCCCTTGATTGAACCGCCAATAACGAACACAAGAGTTACGCACAAACTGAGAAGTTTTGATAGCTTCATCAAGCTGGTGATATTGCTCTGGTGTTCCGTTTTTTAGCTTTGCTTCTACGACTAGCATCTAACAATCCTCGACCATTGGCCAAATTAAGTATAACACAGTTTACCTACAAATGGTAGAATTAAAATCGGGCTTCGCAGTTAATATCCTGGTCGGATTTCATCCCCCGCAAAGGTTGATGTCTTGTCGAAAAATTTAGCGGGGGCATTCATCCGACATTTTAGGGAAATATGTTCTCATCCCATCTGCATTGATCCGAGTAACTTCGTGCTTTATTGGTTATTACTCTGTCAAGACTCATGATTAAACGCCAAAATCTTGCTTTTTCTCGTTATTTAACCTCAGTTACTCCCTTAACCGTCCTGTCTACCTTAGTATTTCTAGGTGCTTGTGGACAGCAACCCCAACAACAAGGAAGCCAACAACCCAGACAACAGGGACTTGAAGTCAAATTTCTCGTGGGAAGCGACCTAGCCCAATTCTGTCAGCAAGCAGCCACGAAATTGAACCAAAGCCAACCCAAACTCGCTAGCGGTGAAGCCTTTTACCTCAGTTGCGAAGCTAAAGGAAGCGGCGATGTCGTCCAAACGATTCTCTCGCTGGCCCAACAGTACCAAAATGGAACTCTCAAAGCCGATGCGCCCGAATTTCCCACCCTTTTATCCGTCGATGGCGAAATTTATCAGAGTCAACTCATCTACCAGATGAACAAGCTATTTCCTGGACAAAATTACATCCCGGAAATTACCGACTCACCCCTGATCGCCTACAGTCCGATGGTATTAATGACCACTGCTGAACTCGCCAAGGGTTTAGAAAAAGTAGAAGATACCTTCGTCGCCCTAGCTAAATTGGACAACTACCGCCAACTCGATCCCAACGCCCCACCCCTCCCCATCACTTACGTCCACACCGCGCCTACCCGTTCTAATTCTGGCTTACAAACCCTGGTGGCCCAATTTGCTGCTGTAGCAGGTAAGCGCCCGGAAGATCTGACTGTAGCTGACGTAGAAAAATATCAGGGACAAATTCAACAGATCCAGAGTAAAATCACTCGCTATGGTACTTCTACTGCTTCCCTTGCCCAATCTATGGTCGCTAACGGACCCTTTTGGGCTTCGGTAGCCTCAGTTTACGAGTCTTTGGTAATTGCTGCTAACAGCCAAGCTGGTTCCAATCAAACGCGCTATCAAGCCGTCTATCCCAAGGCTACTTTCAGTTCCAATATGCGGGCAATTTTAGCCAATGCGCCTTGGATAAGTGACCGAGAAAAAGAAGCTGCTGAAAAGGTAATTGAATTCATTCTTTTGCCCGAAACCCAACAAATTGCCACAGATTTGGGACTGCGACCGGGTGTTCCAGGAGTAGACTTGGGAAGCAAGTTTTCTGCTGAATTTGGCGTGAATCCTCAACCCACCTATGACTCTTACCGTTCGCCCCAACCAGAAGTAGTTGAAGCCATGCTTAAAAGCTGGCAAAATTATGCCAAGAAACCGTCGCAAGTAGCAGTAGTAATTGATACTTCTGGGTCGATGGAAGGGCAAAAACTGACATCAGTTAAGAATACTTTACTTAATTACGTTCAGAACCTGGGACCGAAGGAAAGAATTGCCCTAATTAGTTTCAATTCAGTTATTAACGAACCTGTGATTATAGAAGGAACTCCACAGGGGCGAGATCGCGGCATTGAATTTATTGGCCAACTGCGGTCCAGTGGTGGGACCAGACTTTATGATAGCGCCCTCTATGCCCGCAACTGGCTATCTCAAAATTTGCGGACTGATACTATTAATGCCGTGTTAATCTTAACTGATGGAGAAGATTCGGGGTCACAAATTAATCTGGATCAGTTGGAACAAGAGTTGCAAAAGAGTGGCTTTTCTTCCGATCAGCGAATTGCTTTCTTTACTATTGGTTATGGGAAAGAAGGAGAATTTAATCCCCAGGCTTTGCAAAAAATTGCCGAAGTTAACGGCGGTTACTATCGTCAAGGAGATCCAGCGACTATATCAACTGTGATGGGAGACTTGCAAGTAGAGTTTTAAGTAATGAATTATGAATTATGAATGGAATTCGGAGGTGGCTTCGCCGCCGAGTCAAGCGCGGGGCGGAATTCGGAGTTCCGAGGCGCATTTGTAAGTCAACCAAATGTAGAGACTGTGATTAATTCCTGAATTAATCTACTAAATCATCAACCATCAATCATCAACGGTTAACTAAAAATGAAAATTGCTAACCCTCTTTATTACCCTTTAGCCGTTTTAGCAGGCGGGATCGTTTTAGTTGTTGGTGTTCGCTTTTTGGGATTATCTAATACTGTTACTTTACCAACAGCATTGGCGGTAACTGTAGTCGGCGCAACCGCCTTGAAAGCTAGAGAACCAGATGGGGAGAAACGGGTCAAACAACAATTACAACAGGAACTGCAAGTTATTCAAGGTTCGGCTCAAAGTTTAGCAGGAAAGGCAGAAGTTCTGCGTCAAGAAGCTAACCAATTATTAAGCAGCAGTTCAGTGCAAATGGACTTATTAATCGCCGTACAGCAAGCTTGCGATAGTGCTATTGAACTTCCCCCAAAAATAGAACAAATTGCTCAACGTTTGCCAGAAAGTGAATCCTTATTATCAATCAATGAGTTACAACAGCAAATCTTGGAAGTTAAAAGTAAAATTCGTTCGAGTTCCGGTGTATCTCGTAAACAATTAGAACAGTTGCAAGCCAGTTTAGAACGGAATATTGAATTAGCACAACAAGGACAAGATACTCGTCAAGCAAAATTAACTAGCTTGTACACTGTGATTCAAGACTCGGCTGGGGTTCTGCAACAATTACAAAATAAATTAAGGACATCTGACTTGACTAATTCGGAAGAACTTATAGAGTTAAGAAATTTGAGTGAAGAATTGAGTGGCTTTCAAGAAAATATTGATTTTATCATTTCTTGAACCTGACTAATCAATCAACTAAACTGGAAAAATCAACACCACAATACTACCCTGGAGATTGACGAGTAATGAACTTCTTAAAAACAGTTGCTTTATTAGCGTTATTAAGCAGCATCTTAGTTCTGACGGCTTATCTACTCATCGGCGGGATAATTGGTGCAGTTATCGGCTTAATCGTTGCTGCTGTAATTAACTTTAGTCTCTGGTTCTATTCCGACCAAGTTGTTTTAGCCGCTTTTGATGTTCGTCCTGCCAATTCTCAAGAAGAAGCTATACTCAAACCCATAGTTGAAGTGCTGTGCTACAGGGCAAATTTACCAGAACCTAAACTGTATATCATTCCTACTTCTTCTCCTAATGCTTTTGCTACTGGAAGGAATCCCCAACGGGGTGTTGTCTGCATTACAGAAGGGTTGATGAAACTGCTTCCTGAAGACGAATTAGAAGCCGTTATCGCCCACGAACTTAGCCACATTAAACACGGTGATGCCCTTACTGCTACAGTTGCTGTCACTATTTCTGTAGCAATTTCTCTCCTCACGGAAACAGGAATGACGGGAATGTTTGCCATGTTTAACTACCGCAACGCCAATCCCATCCGCCTAGCCGCCTTATTCCCTACCTTGCTACTTGCGCCCCTTACGGCTACCTTAACTCAATTAGCCATATCTCGAACGAGAGAGTATGCTGCTGATGCAGGTTCAGCAAGTTTAACCGGAAATCCTCGCGCCCTCGCTAACGCCTTAGAAAAATTAGAAAATAACAGCCAACAGCAGTCAATATCCACAGAAGAAAACCCAGCGTTAGCTCCCCTTCTAATTATTAATCCCTTCAAGGGTAAACTTGTCAATCGCTTATTTGCCACCCATCCTCCCACTAACAACCGCATTCAAGAATTACTCGCCATGCAACCAGGACTCTTAACGCCTCCCACTAGGAGAAACAGCCCTCAATCGAAACGCAGACGGGCAATAATTTCGGCTGCGATCGCCCTAATTGCTATCGCTTTAGCTTATGCACCTCTTCCTGGCGTGCAGCAAAACCTTACCATCGTCAGTGGGACGGAACTTCAAGAACCATTGGCAGTCCTAGAGCCACAATTCGAGGCATCTCATCCCAACATTAACTTAGAACTGAAGTTTCAAGGCTCTCAGGACATAGTTAATAACTACATCGACCAGAAACATGACTTTACGCCTACTATCCTCATTCCAGCCAATGGGGAAATCTTAGAGGAATTGCGCGATCGCCTGGCGGTACAGGGAGAAAGCAATCCCTTCTACGATACGCCCCAACCCATTGTCAAAACCTTCCTGGTGGGTATCGCTTGGCCCGAGAGAGGAAAGGTTATCTTCCCTGGGAGACGCTTTCAATGGCAAAGTGTAGAACGGGCCATGCAAAAGCGTAACTGGACTGCTATCGGCGGACAATCTACCTGGGGAAGCTTCGATTTTGTCATGACAGACCCTAGCCGTTCCAACAGTGGTCAGTTAACCTTAAGTTTGTGGTCCCAGTCCAATCTTGGCGGAAGTCCCCTAACTGGTACTAACTTGAATGGGCCGGGAATTCAATCTTTGTTTGCTCTGATTAAGCGTTCCGTCTATCAGCCGCCCCTTTCGAGTGACATTCTCTTGCAGGAATTTATTGCTCGCGGATCCAACGACGCTGATGTGGCGACTACCTACGAAAGTATCGCCCTCTATCGCTGGTCCCAAGCCCAAACTACCCAGGAAAAACCTTACCAAATCTACTATCTTGACCCGACTATTGAGACAGTAGCGACGGCGGCGATCGCACGGCGGGATGTGAATGAGGGACAAGCGAAAGCAGCCAGGGAGTTTGTCGCCTTTCTCAGACAGCCTTCCCAACAGGAAGTATTCGTCCGCTACGGGTTTCGCCCTGTGATAAGTGGCATAAACTTAGAATCAGTCTCCAACAGTCCCTGGAATCAGAATATTCCCGGTGTGCAGGTCAATCCTTCTGTACAATTTAGCCAGCCTCCTGATGCACAACTGAGGAAAGAAATTCAACGTTTATGGCAGCGAGTTAATTAATTTGAATCAATTGACATACTCCCACCGTCAAGCTACGCTGTGACAGGGGATTCTTTCCATATCACTAAGTAGTCGTACAAAATTAATTTCCTAGTCGAGACGGTCGACTCCGAGACGGTCGACTCCGAGACGGGAGACTCCGAGACGGGATACAGCTATTAGGGATCGGATTTGAGTGGGATACAGCTATTAGGGATCGGATTTGAGTTTTCAGTTCACTGTTTACTGATCACAGCAGAAGTCTGACGGAGTAGTGGCTTAGATGTGTAATTAATTGTGCTTAGATACTTATCGGAAATTCCTTGTTCAACGAGACAGCTTAGATTCTCAATGTCTCCACTGAAAACCCAGAGGCCGGACTCTCCCCCCCCGATGTCGGGGGGGCAGGGGGGGTGGGGGGGTTGGGTCGGTTTCTGTTTGCCCAACAGTACCGTTGAGATGATTTCCCAAATATTTCAACCCTTTTTTAAGAATATTTATTGCTGCATTATGATCCCTATCTAAGACTGTTTTACAGTTAGGACATTGATGAGTTCTAGTACTTAATGTTTTTTGAACTCTCGTCTCACAAACTGAACAATCTTGGCTAGTAAAATGGGGAGGAACAGCAACACAAACAATCCGATAAATCTTGGCAAAAAATTCAAACCATTCGGTGAATTGATACCAAGAAGCATCACTAATCGACTTGGCAAGCTTACGGTTTTTGACTAAGTTTCTTACCTTTAAAGCTTCATAGACTACCAGATCATTAGACTGGACTAACGCCAAAGCATCTTTAATTGCTTTGTCTTTACGTTGTCTTGATACTTTAAGGTGAAGCCTAGCCACTTTTATTCGTTGCTTGTGATAGTTTTTAGACTGTTTGTTTCCCTTACAAAATCGTTTTGATAATCTCCTTTGTGCTTTTTTAAGTCGTTTTTCTGACTTTCTTAAATAACGTGGATTCTCTACAGTATTGCCTTGAGCGTCGGTATAAAACTCTTTTAAACCTAGGTCAATTCCTGTTATTTGTCCCGTTGGTTTATGGTATTCTTGCCGTTCTACATCAATTAAAAACTGGCAATAATAACCGTCAGCACGTCTAACAACTCTTACCCGTCTAATCTGTTGCTCTGAATAATAAACTAATGTCTTTTGATTACACCATAAATCAAATTCTCCTGCTTTAAAACCGTCAGTGAACTTGATTTTACGTCGGTCATCAGATAGTTTGTAGCCTGTTAGTTTGTATTCTGGTCGGATTTCATCCCCCGCAAAGGTGAGTATCTTGTCGAAAAATGTAGCGGGGGCATTCATCCGACATTTTAGGTGATTTTCCCTACAGTCCTATTCCTATCTATTCCTGATTTTCCAGATAATTACTGATCTCTTCTAGTTTAGCCAGGGCTTTTCCCGACTGTAAAGATTTTTGTGCTTGCCGGAAACCCGTGGGGATATCCGGGGCAATTCCACAGCGCCAAAGATAAAAACCACCGTTAAAAATTGCCGCATCGGTTAATTCGTTATTTTCTCCGGCTAATAAACCCTTTAATTTAGCGGTGAGCATCTCTAAAGATTCGAGGGGATAATCCGAGGGACAGAAGCCATAATCGCGAGGATTTAGGAAAAATCGCTGAAAGGAAGGGGGATCGGTGGGATTTCCCAAACCAATAATCGCCGTCCGATTACAGGCTAAATCACAACTCCCCTCTAATCCTTTCACAGTGGTGAAATGAGAGATATTTCTCAGGGCAAAAGTTTCGCGAAAACGCTCCTCGGTGGGGGGGTGAACAAAACCCGATATCTGATGAATATTACCCACAAAAGGCGACCAGATTAACTCTACCGTAGCCATGGGCGGACGTTTACCGATTTGCTCCCGATAGGTAACAAAATTCTCTACTAGGGGAAAATGGCGCGGAATATAGAAAAAAGTCAATCCTGTGGTGATTAAACAGTCTTTCACGGCTGCTAAGGATAATTGACTAAAATCTGCTCCTAATTGCTGCCAGATTTCCCTCAGGGAAATACCGTATTTAGTCGGCATTCGATCGCCCCCGTGCAGGACTACAGGAACCCCCGCCGCCGCTAAGATTAAAGTAGTGATCGGAGTAACCGGGGCAGTGCGAGAACGTCCATCGTAGGGATTGCCAAAAATAGTGATCGGATGCTGAAAAGAGGCTGATTCTAGGGTTATTTGCGGGCCAAGCTCGGCGTAGGCATCAAGCATTCCCGCTAACTCATCGCTGGTGGGGCGTTTAATGCGATGGGCAATCATGAAAGCACCGATTTGGGCCGGGGTTGCTTCTTGGGTTAACATCATCTTGGTGGCCATTGCCGCTTCGGGACGGGTTAAATTTTTGCCCGTATGGGTGCCACTACCGATCGCTTTTAATAATTCTCGAAAAGTATCGCTCATCTCAAGGAAGAAAATAAAGAGTAAATAGGGTTTGCTGAATAAATCTAAAAACCTTGTTGGATAAGACTTTTAGACTTGTTTTCCCTCAAAAAGTGCCGACCTTTGGAGTGATTGGGGGGAAAATTCCGGGACTTTTTCCCTGAAAATTAGGTAATTGACCACCTGAAAATCGGTAAAACCCCACACCCCACACCCCACACCCCACACCCTGCCCCTAGGAAAAGCTTTTTCAGCAAACCCTAAATAGGATTGATTGGGATTGCTAAGGCTGGACGGGGTGGTTTTCTAAGCTTTTAACCACACTTTGATTCATTTGCCGCACTAATTGACAAAAATGAGCGATCGGTGGTATCTGTAGGCGATCGCTAGTGGTGACGAGGACTACCTGACGGGTGAGACGATGACTAAATTTACCATTATTAAGATGGGGATTTTCGCTACTAGGGGAAGCAAGAGGACGAATGGCGAGGGTAGCATCGCTACGAGCTTCCATCAGGGCAGATTGGGGCAGCAGAGCGATCATATTACCCTGACGCACCACACCGCGAAAAGCATCGAGGGTGTTTAATTCCATAACAGTTTTCAGGTGGGCATCCTGACGGGAAAACCATTCTTGTACTAATCTTTGCATTCCGTAGCCATCTTTGAAAACCACTTGCGGATAGGGGATTAATTCCGACCATGGCACTTCTTTGTATTGGGCGAGGGGATGATTAGCGGCCATGAGAATTTCGATCGCTTCTTGGTATAATACCTCGACCACCATCTCCGGGCTAGAGGTGAGAAAACGATTATTCATCACCAACGCCACATCTACTAAACCATCCCGCAGCACTTTTAAAGCGCGATCGCTGCCTAGGGCTGTAACTCTTAACTGAACTTCTGGGTATTCAGCACAAAATTTCGGCAAAATCGGCGGTAAATAATGGGCGCATACGGAATGAATCGCCGCCACGCACAATTCTGGCTGTTTTCCTGCCTGTAGGTCAGTGATTTCCTCGTGAACATTCGTCCATTCTTGACAAATTCGTTTCGCCCGGGGCAGTAATTTCTCCCCGGCAATGGTTAACTTCGCTTGAGCGGTACGATGGAAAAGAGGTAAGCCCAAATCGGTTTCTAGGGATTGAATCTGGCGGCTGATAGTCGATTGGGTGACTCCACACTGGCGCGCGGCTTGACCAAAATTGCCCGTATCGGCTACGGCTAAAAAGGCTTGCAATTGCTCGATCCGCATTCTTTCTCGTTTTAATTACATTCCCTCATGACCTTATGACAATAACGAATTTTATTGGGACTTTTGGTAGAAATTGCTACCGTTTTCTCAGTTATCAGTTACCAGTTATCAGTTATCAGTTATCAGATGTGAGTTTTCAGTTCACTGATTACTGTTGACTGTTCACTGATTACTGATCACTGAAAAAAACTAGCCCTGCACCACCTGTTTAAGGGTGGTAAAGGTTTCTAGGTTGATTAAGCCCCGGCGCTGGCCTTTTTGGTTGGAAATGCCCAAAAATACCGATTCTCCCTGTTTGGGATTGCGATCAAATCGGGGTGAAGAATTGATATAAACTAAAGCACTATCGGACTCCATGGCGAATTGACGACTTTCTCGATAGGATTCGGTGACAATACAATCGGCATGACCGCTACTATACTTGTTAATCCAAGCGATCGCATCAGTGAGGGTATCCACTAACCTAAAGGCCAGGGTTTTTTCTAAATAGGGTCTTTGCCAATCATTATCGGTAGCAATGATTAAATGTTCCGGAAAATCCGCCGCTAATCGGGTATCTCCCCGCAATTTAAAGCCTTTTTCCTGCAAACTTTTAAACAAACGACTTAAAGTCGAAGAATTCTGATGGGGACTAATTAAAACTTTTTCGATCGCGTTAACCGGATCCGGTATGCTGCCATGACTATCGATAATTACCTGACGAGCTAACTCCAAATCGCCACTAGGAGACCAATACAAATAACAGTTTCCCATGGCCGCACGCAAAACGGGAACCGTAGCCAATTGACTCACCCGACCGATTAAACTAGGGCGACCGTAGGGAATAATCAAATTAACATAATTTTCCTGGGTCAGCAACTCCTCTAGGGAGGGACTAGAATCACAGGGTAAACCACTGACACAATCCACGGGTAAACCCACATCTTCCAATGCTTCTTGGATAATTTCCGTAATCACCTCATCGGAATGACTAGAGGCATTGGAACCGCGAATAATCAAACTATTGCCACTTTTTAGGGAAAATCCCGCCGCTACCATTGCTAATTCCGGAAAACCTTCATAGACGAAGGCAATCACTCCTAAAGGCATCCTTTGGCAATAGGTTTGGGAAGGATTAAGTTGATAGGCTGCGTTAATTACCTGTTGCAGCGGATCCGATGCTTCCGCTAGTTGTTGCAATACCTCCACCGTCGTCTCTAAACGTTCGGGAGTTAACCGTAACCAGCGAATCATTTGTTCTGAGACGGCCATCTCTCGACTGACTTCTAAATCGAGGGTATTGGCTTCTAAAATACGATCAAAGCCAGTTTTAATGCCCTTAGCGATCGCAATTACTCCGCGATTTCTTTCGTTGCCATTAAATTGACCTAGAGCCAGAAAAGCATTGTATGCTTGCTTAAAGATCGTCAGGGGGGGGATGGAGGAACTTTCGATCATAGATTCTTGTCTAGCGTCGATAGGCTAACCAAAAGATGAATGCGGGCAAAATAACTAATAGCATAACTAGAATTGCCCCAAAAATCACGCTTACCCCCGGCGGTGATTTCAAAATTAAGGGTAGCCAGACGATCGATAATAACAGAATTATCCCCACCATCAGAGGTAATACCTCTTGTCCAAGGCGCTGATTGGTACTCACCCAACGAAATCCCGTCCAGCGCCAAGTGCGTTTATAGGGGTACTGGGGGGCTAATTGTTCGATAATTTGACCGTTTTCCTGTAGCACAAATATCTGTTGACAGCGATCGCAACCAAAGGCATCGGTCAATAAAATCGGGCATAATGTCCCTTTCCGACGACAGGGACAAGGATAGTCTTGGTGTTGGTCGATTTTGGTATATTTATGCGGTCGCACAAGCTAATTTTTTGTTTATAAACGGTTGTTTTTAGTCGCTCGTGAGCAATAGCTCAGGGATTCAATGGTTGCCCAAAATCCTGAAACCTGTTTCTCACGGGTAATTCCTATCTTAAGGGATACCCCTAAATTATTCATCCCAATTTTAAGACCTATTTCAAGATTTTTCTAAGCGGGCAACGCGATTCGAACGCGCGACATTCACCTTGGCAAGGTGACGCTCTACCACTGAGCTATGCCCGCAAGCCGTTTTTTTACACTTCCCTAATTATGCCAAATCTCAGAGCATTTGTCAAGTGGTTTGGAGCATTTTTTTACAATGATTCATCTTCTGGCAAATCCCCCAAACCGGTAATAGCTTCGAGAACCACTTCTATCTTAGCCTGTAGTCGGTTGAACTGATGTTCCAAGCGATCAAAACGCTTGTCAATGGCGGCGAATTTGTCATCCACTGCGGCGAATTTTTCATCCACTGCGGCGAATTTTTCATCTATATGCCGTTCCATAGCGTCAAAAGCTGCCGTAATCCGCCCCTCTGGTTCTAAATCTAATTCCAGAGTCTTGATTCTCTCGACGGCGTTGACTAATTGCCGTCTGAGTTGGTTAATATATTTGTTCTGTTCAGCTTCGCTCATCAGTGGAACTCTTGGGGAGTGGGGACAACTAAAATCCTAAATGCTGGGGGAATTTTCTTAGCCTTCCATCAGTGCCTGTGGGGGATTATTTTCCAATAATCCTAGGGGTTTATCTTCATCCCGGGGGCGCAATTGACGCATGAGACTAGCCATTTCTAGGGCAGATAGGCCATAATTCCAGCCCAAATTACTTTTAATACCAGCCCGTTCGAGGGCCTGTTGTAGAGTATCAGTGGTGAGAATACCGAAGACAACGGGAACACCTGTCTGAAAAGCGGCCGCAGCAATACCCTTAGCAGCCTCGGCAGCAACGTAGTCAAAATGGGGCGTTTGGCCGCGAATAATTGCCCCTAGACAAATAACGGCATCGTAACGGTGGGAAAGGGCGACTTGACGGGCTACCATTGGCACTTCAAAGCTACCCGGTACCCAGATATAATCGACTTGGGTGCCATCGGGATTGACATCAACCCCGTGACGCTTCAGACAGTCTTGACAGCCTGATAACAGTTTATCAGTGACGAGATCATTAAAACGACCAATCACGATCGCAAAGCGCCAGGACGATATATCTTCGGTAAAATTTCCCTCAAAAACAGTCATAGGTAGAAGGGGATAGGAGTGGGAAGTGGGGTGTGGGGTGTGGGGTGTGGGGTGTGGGGAGAATACTGACTCCTGACGACCGGATCCTGACTCCTGTCCCCCGTCCCCCTGATCAAGACTAAATCACTAAAAAGTTTAAAATAGCGACGGCAACGACTAAAATCGCCCAAATTGCCGAACCCACATAGAGAAGGGGTTTCGATTGATCCCAGTTTTGGGGGGAAGCATAGGCAACGGGGACACCAATCACCATCAGCAAGGAAAATAAAACTAGGGCAATGAGAAAAAATTGAAAGACAATAGACATGATTGGGTTCTCCTAAAGCAGTTGATGTTTATTTAGATAATTCTCCCAGATTTGATACTTGTATGGAAGAGCCTCGCTTCCACTCAACTTAACTGGACGATCCTTCCTCTAAGTCCTCTCTGAATCAGGGGTTCCCAGGAGATATCCCTGTCAGACTGAATCCACGAGCATTTTAATTTTACTGCCAGTGACTACCCAGCCGCAGCGGGTTCTAAAATTTTTTTGATGTCTCCATCCTTGCCAAAAGCAGGATTGTAAGGGTTAGGTGGGGGAAGTGACTCCCTGTAATCCCTTGCCCAGATTACAGTATTTTCGCGTTTTCGCCAAACCTGCCCTAGAAAGGTCTCCAGACTGCTGAACTGCTAAAAGCTAATGGTCAAGCCCCCCAAACGGATGCCAGCGCCAAAAATGACGAACAATACTGCTAGAGTGGTGACGGCGACTATGTGCAGGGCGAGGAAATTTAAGTTTTCCTCGCTCAGTTTAGGAATGAGAAAAAAGCGGGAATGAAGGGCCAAGATGAGAGTTAATAGCAGTAAAGCTAACTTAATTCCTATATAAACCGATAAAAAACTATCAAATGACCAAAAATCACGAAAACCGGGCAAATAAATCCAAGTCAGTCCTAGGCCTGTTATTACCTGCAACAATAGCGCAGATAACCCAAAACCTTCAAAATATTGCTCAAATTGACGAATTCGGTCTGGTTCTCGGTTTTTGAGGGCCTGGGGTAGAACGGTGACTGCCAACAATAAATGACCACCGGCCCAGACGGTCGCCCCTAGGGTGTGGAGAATTACTAGAATTTTGAATAACATGGGTTTCTCTCAGTCATGATTTGCTAACTTATAGTTCTTGACCCGGTTATTTCCGAGTATTTAGTAACAATAGATACAGAAAAAATCTCGCTAACTTCTCCTTACTAAAAAATATGGATTTAATTTTATGTCATCAAACGGCGGATTTTGACGCTTTGGGGGCAGCGGTGGGTTTATCGTTGCTGAAAGCGGGTAGTCGCATTGTGTTAACGGGGGGAGCGCACCCGACGGTGAGGGAATTTTTGGCCCTGCATCGGGATGAATTCGCTTTAATTGAAATGCGTAGTGTCAATCCGGACTGTATTCGCTCTTTAATTATCGTTGATAATCAGTGGCGGGAGCGTCTGGGAAAAGCTTCCCAGTGGCTCGATTTAGGGCATTTACAGGCGATCGAATTGTATGATCATCATTTGGATAGTGAAAGCGATATTCATGCCTCTAGCGTCCATTTAGAAGCGGTGGGAGCCACCACGACTTTAATTGTCGAAGCTTTACAAAAAGCCCACATTCAACCAAACTCGATGGCAGCGACGGTAATGGCACTCGGTATTCACGTTGACACGGGTTCCCTGACTTTTGCCGGTAGTACCCCCAGGGATGCCTATGCTTTGGCTTGGTTAATGACCTGTGCTGCTAACATTAAAACGATCGCCCAATACTGTCAACCGAGTTTTTCCCCGCGCTTACAGGAGTTATTTAGCCTTGCTTGGGAAAATCTAGAGATTAAAACGATCCATGACCGTAAAATCGCCCACGTTCTCCTCCATACTGCCGATTTTATCCCCGGTTTGTCTAGTGTGGCCGAGCGCCTACTGGAATTATCCGATAGTGATGCGCTACTTTTTGCCCATAGTTATAGTAAAGGCGAGGAAGATAATTCCCGACAGCGTTTAACTGTGATTGGTCGCTCTAGAATCGATGGGGTGAATCTATATCAGCTTTTTTGCCCCTATAACGGCGGTGGTCATGCTCAGGCCGCTTCGGTGAGCTTTCGCGATGTTCAGCCAGTTCAACAGTTAAACCAACTGCTGGGGGACTTAATTGCCCAAATTCCTCCCTCTCCCACCGCTAGGGATTTAATGTCTTCCCCAGTGCGAACAATTCGTCCCGATACTTCCATATCTCAAGCCGAGCGCATCCTTTTCCGTTACGGCCATTCGGGTTTATCGGTGGTAGATGAGCAGGATCGCTTAGTTGGGGTGATTTCTCGTCGTGACCTCGATTTAGCTCTCCATCACGGCTTTTCTCGCTCTCCCGTGAAGGGATACATGACTTGTAATCCGAAAACTATTACCCCCGACACTTCCCTTCAGGAAATCGAGTCACTGATGGTAACGTACGATTTGGGGCGTTTACCTGTACTAGAAAACGGGCAGTTAGTCGGTATCGTCACTCGTACAGATGTATTAAGACAGATTCATCAAAATGAGCGGGTGCGTTTTGAAGGGGTTGCTTTGGTTTCCTGTCTTTTACCGACGATTAAAGAGCGTTTAGAGCCGATTTTATGGTCATTCCTGCAAGCTGCCGCCACTGCCGCTCAAAAACGCGGTTGGCATCTCTATCTGGTTGGGGGTGCGGTGCGCGATTTATTGTTAGCCACAGAAAGGGATACTTTATTGTTACAGGATATCGATTTAGTGGTGGATGGCTGCCATCGCGCCGCCGGTGTGGGTGCGGGGGTGGAATTGGCTAATTGTTTACAGGAAATTTATCCGGGGGCCCGGTTATCGATTCACGGGGAATTTCAGACGGCGGCTTTGTTATGGCACAAAGATGAGCGTTTTGGCTCGTTATGGGTGGATATCGCCACGGCACGCACGGAATTCTATCCCTATCCTGCCAGCAATCCCCAAGTGGAGGCTAGTTCGATTCGACAGGATTTGTATAGAAGGGATTTTACAATTAATGCTCTGGCAATTCGCCTAACTTCGCCGAAAGAGGGGGAATTACTCGACTTTTTTGGCGGTATGTTGGATTTACGCGCCCAACACATCCGGGTTCTCCACGCTAATAGTTTTATCGAGGATCCGACGCGCATCTATCGAGCGGTGCGTTTTGCCACTCGCTTAAGATTTGTTATTGAACCCTTGACAGAAAACTATATTAGGTACGCGATCGAAAGTGGGGTTTATGATCGCTCACGGCAACAAAATCAGAATGCACCCGCTTTACAGTCCCGTTTAAAAGCGGAGTTGAATTATATTTTAGAGGCGGATTACTGGGAAATTGCCTTAGAAAAGTTGGCTGATTTGGGGGCTTTGCACTGTTTACACGGGGATTTAAGTTTAAATCGGGCTTTATGGCGACAATTGCGCTGTCTCAGTCGTTGGTTAGATTGTTTAAGTCTGGAATTGCCAGTGAATGCTTGGTTAATGCGGTTGGAATTATTAATCGCTTCTCTGGCTGTGGGGGAAAGAATAGCGATCGCTAATAATTTACAATTGCCCAAAGATACTGTGGAGCGTTTACAAAAACTAGAAGTTATGGAAAGGGAGATTAGCAATAATTTTGCTTATGATCAACCCATTAGTCAAATTGTCAGCTTTTTCAATGGTTATAGGGTTCCTAGTTTGTTACTGGTGGCGGTGAGGAGTGAAACTAGGATTCGGGGTTTAATCTGGCGATATTTAACTAAATGGTCGCAGATTGAGGCTCCTATCGACGGCAATGACCTTAAAGCTTTGGGTTATCAACCCGGTCCCCAGTTTAAATCGTTACTTGCGGCGGTTTTGGGGGCGACTTTAGATGGAATAGTCAGCAATAAAAGCGAGGCTATGGCTTTTATTGCTAGTTTAACTAAGTCAGCAGATTAGGTATCGGCTGCCCCTTCATTTTCTGAAGATTGTCTTTGATCGCTGGAATAACCGCCTCTACCTCCTCTGGTGGTGGTACGATTAGAGGCAGCCCGGAATTGACGAGCGTAGGCGCGGTTGCGTTCAGCTTTTTCTTTTTTCAAATTACGACGTTTAGCCACAAGAATCTCCTTGGGATATTAGATAGACAAGCGGGGAAACGAGCGCTCGCTCCCCCTATTGACATTGACACTCTCCGCCCTAAAAGTGCGGAGATTCTTGGGCTGAATCCTGCCTCCACTAGCAACGCTAATTTTGGTCTTACGGTTTCATGTCTAGTCCGACTACACCGATAAGGCAAGCACTCTTATGGACTACTCCCCAAGCGTAAATTTCTGTGTGTCCCACAGTATTTAATTGTTTTGCGTTCTTACAGTTTGGACTTAATTGAACACCATTGACTGTTAGAAATTTTGAGATGACGGAGTAGGAAGTTTAACCTGCTTCCTCACGTTCTCACGGTTGGCAACCTGGAGCTATTCTCGCACAAAGCCGTGCTAAAAGGACGGGGTTTTCAACCCAAATTTCCGATAACCTAGAATGGTTACGATCGGGGATTAGTAGCGACGCTCCCGATTGCGATCGCCGCCAGCACCGAAGGAAGATCTGGGTTCTTTTTCACGAGCTTGATTGACTTTTAATTCTCGTCCCATCCATTGAGCGCCGTCAAGAGCGGCAATAGCGGCCGATTCTTGCTCTGGGGTTTCCATTTCCACAAAAGCGAAACCGCGTTTTCTTTTCGTTTCCCGATCCATGGGGAGGTGAACGCGCTTAATTTTACCATATTCGGTAAAAACCTCAACTACGTCGTCTTGGTCAACCTCGAAGGGGAGATTACCAACATAAATTGACATAAAACCTATCCTTGCACAGATAAAAACAACAGATTTGTAGAGAACCAAGATTTCGGGAACTAGCTGAACCAATACTAAACAGAAACGCTTTGACCATTAATACTGACAACGAGCCGCAGTGCCGACTTTTATTCTCGACCTCCATCCTAGCACATAGCTATTAGCTTTGATCGATGCTGCCGCTCTCGCCACGGCAGCAGATAAACTAGACTAGAATGCTGCCCTATAAAATGCCCTAATTATGAGTTTATCCCCCCATCCGATCGAAACTGCCCTAAAAACCTTAACAGGGAAAGCGGAAAATTCCATCGAAGAAACAACAACCCTAGAAGACTTAGAACAGCTAAGGGTGAATTATCTGGGTAAGAAAGGAGAATTATCGCAGATTTTACGCGAAATGGGCAAATTAACCCCCGAAGAGAGACCGCGCCTCGGTGCGATCGCTAATGAGGTCAAAGAATTAGTACAATCGCTGCTGGAATCCCGGCGAGAAAGTCTAAATAATGCCCAAATTCAAGCGAAATTAGCGGCGGAAACCCTCGATGTCACCCTACCTGCTCTTAGCCGTCCTTTAGGGCGAATTCACCCCTTAAATAGCACAGTTGATCGCATGATCGATATTTTCGTCGGTCTGGGTTACACCATCGCCACCGGGCCGCAGGTAGAAAGCGATTATTATAATTTTGAGGCTTTAAATATCCCTGCTGACCATCCGGCCCGGGATATGCAGGATACTTTTTTCTTGAGGGATGGTCGTTTATTGCGGACCCATACCTCCCCGGTCCAGATTCGCTACATGGAAAGTCACGAACCCCCAATTCGGATTGTGGCCCCGGGCCGGGTTTATCGTCGCGATACCGTGGATGCAACCCATTCTGCGGTTTTCCATCAAGTGGAATTATTAGCGGTGGACCAGGGATTAACTTTTACGGATTTGAAAGGAACAATTAAAGAATTTCTTAAGCAAATGTTTGGGGCCGATTTACCGGTTAAATTCCGCGCTTCCTACTTCCCTTTTACTGAACCCTCGGCCGAGGTAGATGTACAATGGAAAGGCAAATGGTTGGAGGTGATGGGCTGTGGTATGGTGGATCCCAATGTTTTAAAAGCAGTCGGTTATGACCCCCAAATCTATACGGGTTTTGCTGCTGGTTTTGGCGTGGAAAGATTTGCTATGGTATTACATGAGATAGACGATATTCGCCGTTGTTATAATAGCGATATCCGCTTTCTCCGCCAATTTTAGGGGGATAAACCCGATGGTCATGAGTGAAGATTTAACCAAAAAAAGACTCCTATCCGTGGCTTGTCATGCCTCGATCTTTTTGAGTGCTACGCTGGTATCGGTGGGGATTCCTTTAGCTATTTATTTCATTTCTGATGATGGAACGGTGAAGGAAAACGCCAAAGAAGCTTTAAACTTTCACCTGAATATGTGGTTATACTACCTAATTGCTGGGATTCTAGTTTGGGTTTTAATCGGTTATTTGCTCTTACCGATTCTTGCTGTGGTGAATATTGTTCTCCCCATTCTTGCTATCCTGCAAGTCTGGAACGATGCTTATAAGGTTTTCCGTTATCCTTTTATTTTCCGGGTTCTGTAATCAATTATCGGGGTTGAAACCTGTTCAACCCTTTTTTAGTCCTATTCCCACTAGAAAAATAGCCTCTGGAGTTTATGACTAAAATTGTCATCATCGGTGCGGGGATAGTGGGGGCCACCATTGCCTACGAATTAAGCGCCATCGAAGGATTAGAAATTACCCTCATCGATGAAAAAAAACCGGGACAAGGAGCAACCGGGGCAGCTTTAGGGATTTTAATGGGTATTATCAGCCATAAAACTAAAGGTAGAGCCTGGAAACTGCGGCAAGAAAGTTTAAAACGTTACGAAACCCTCCTTCCTGAGCTAGAATCCCTCACCGGACTGACTATTCCCTGTAACCGTGATGGTATTGTCCTACTGCGATCGAGTGCCGAAGACGAAGAAAATTGGCGCAAGTTAGCCCAAATCCGCCAAGAACAGGGATATTGTCTAGAAATCTGGGATAAAGAGACTTTAAACCAAAAATGTCCCCAAGTGGCCAGCGATCATCTCCAGGGTGCTATCTATTCACCCAGGGATCATCAAATTAATCCAGTCCTGCTCACGGAGGCTCTCGTCGCTGCTGCGGCAAGAAGGGGGGGTAAATGTCAATTTGGGGTAAAAGTTGAAAATTTCGGGAAGACAGAGCTTCAAGGCTCTAATTTGAGGCAATGCACCCACGTTTATAGTTCTAATGGTATGGAAGAAACCGACTTTTTGATTCTTTCTGCGGGAATCGGTGCCACTGCTTTAACCGAAACTCTTACCCATCCAGTGGAGATCCGACCGGTTTTAGGGCAAGCTTTACAGATAAAATTGACGCAACCCCTAGAAAGTTCCGATTTTAAGCCGATTTTAACGGGAAATGACCTGCATATTCTCCCTTTGGCTGGAGCGGAATACTGGATTGGAGCAACGGTGGAATTTATGGACGAAAAGGGCGAAATTATCGCCGATACTGCCCTATTAGAACAAGTGTATCAAAAGGCGATCACTTTTTGTCCCTCTTTGGCTGCGGGTGCGATCGTGCGTACTTGGTCGGGTAAGCGACCGCGACCAGAGAAAAAATCCGCTCCCATCATCGAATATTTGCCCGGATACGATAACGTTATTCTGGCCTCGGGACACTACCGCAACGGGGTTTTATTGGCCCCCGCTACCGCTAAAATGGTCAGGGAAATGTTAAGTGGTAAGTTAGGTATCGATCGCTAAATTAGTGGTTTGCCGATGTAGTCTGCTTAATCTCTCGGATTTGAGGAGCGGGTGTTTACTCATCTTGCGCTGATAGGAAATGCGCTCGAGAGACTGTTCGATAAGCTTGTTGAGGATGGTTCCCTTGTTCGGGATGCTTAAGCGTCAGCAATCCCTCATCTATCATCGGGTTAACATAGTGATTACGAATAGTATCAGGTTCTCTTCCGAGCAGTTGAGCTAATGTTCGGAGGGGTAGATATTGTTGGGAGCATAGTTCAAGAATCACTTTTCGTACCGAATCTTTACTAGCGCGGCCTTTTCTGCGTATGGGTTCAGCAATTGCCTCTAACTGTTGGTAATGTTCGGAGCTTGGTGGGTAATGTTCGGAGCTTGGTGGGTAATGTTCGGAGCTTGGTGGGTAATGTTCGGAGCTTGGTAATAGAGAAAGTTGCGCTGAAGAATTCTGGTTAGATAGGGTGTAGCGTGTTCCCCGACACTTACCTGACTGGTGTAACCAGCCATTTTGAACTAAATTACGAAGGTGTTCGCTAATATCTCTGGGATGTTCTGATCGATAACGCTGAATGTCAGTATTACTAATTTCCTCAAATTGATGCGCTAATACTAATATTATCCTATCAAGATCACCTAACTGACGGTACGCATCCCCGATAATCCTTTTTAATTCCACTTCAACTGCCTCGGGAATAAAACTTGTCATCGGTAAATTAACAGATGTAACTTCTAGGTCCAGTTTTTCCGAAACTAGGGGACTCAACCATTGTTGTTCTTTCCAAGCACGAAGAATTTTCCCAAATCCAGAGCCAGCTTTTTCACCTAATCCGAGCATTTGAAACATTTTTTGTAGATGAGGATTACGAGGATCGCTAGTGCCGCCTTCATAGAGACGCTCTAGGGGAATTCTCAGACGACCGGGATTAGAAAACAGATAGCCATCGATAGATTTTACCACCTTTATAGGCCGTGAAGACTGGTGATCGGCGTGGATTAAAGTATTAACTAAAGCCTCTCTTAAAGCTTCATGAACATGGGTTTCATCTTTACGAACGGCATCTTTATCTAATTGAAAAGGAACATCTAAATTATTAATTAATCTGCCATAAACACGATAATAAGAGTTAAGTAAATTAGCTTCCCATTTACCATCAAGAGTTAAGCGATATGTCTATCTTTTTTCAGGATCGTCAGAGAATTTTTCCTGATAGTCGAGACTATAATGGGGGAAAGCATCTAAAATACTGCGTTCTCGTCCAAACATGAGTAAACCCGCTACAGTTAATCCTTCTTTGCTAGAATTTCTATCTCGTCGCCATCCTCCTAACTGATGGAGTAATTGTTGATCATTGTATGCTAACCAAGGATGATCGGGTTCGCGATTGCTGAACCGTTGGCGAAATACTTTCAGAGTATCAGGATCAATATCGTTGAGATTAAAATTATCTAAAACTTGAAAATCTTGAGGTTCATTGCTGGCATCGCGAAACATTTGCTCTATTTCCTCCTTATGACAGCGATAATCTCCCTCATAATTTCGCTTATATGTACCAGTCATTGGGTTATTGTTAATATATACAGGACGCTGAGTTCGGGTAGCTCTAGGAATATGAATAATGAGAAGCTGATATTCATTAATCTTTTTTACTTCTACGTCTGAATTAGAACAGATAGATATATTCAGTTTTTGTCGGTTGTTGTGGTTATCCCAAAACTCTTGTTGAAGATTTTTAGGGTTACGCACTCCTGTAATTTCTAATCTAGGTTTTTTTTCGCTAACACCCAAAATAATGTAACCGCCATCGGTATTAGCGAAAGCTGAAACAGGGTAATCGCACGTCGTTTTGTCTAAAATGTAACAGACAGAGGTGACTGAATGTCGTGCCTAGCAGGGCGAACTGAGAGGAGTTAATCTGAGAGGAAGTAAAAAGTTACATA
>VYLR01000236.1_pt1 | contig 23894 bp, 27 predicted proteins | sample 5114291 | NCBI WGS metagenome assembly VYLR01 (sample SAMN12291774, study PRJNA351875) | freshwater metagenome | isolation source: freshwater lake | place: USA: Michigan, Lansing Lake | collected 2013-08-14 | reverse complement strand
CTGAAGGTGATTAAAAGGAGAGGCTAGGGATTTAGAAACTTTAAAAACTTTAGTCTTAGATGTTTATTAAATTGGCATTTTGCTAGTTGATTTTACATGGTAAGTTCGGAAGAATCAAATTTATTGACTCAAAATCAGCTGTACTTAATTTAAATGAAACAACCCTACTAGGGTTGGGGGGGGTTGCCCATTGCCTCTTGCCTCATCTCAACAAGCAATTTAAATTACGAACAGCTTAATCGATTGATAAATTCTCTGTTGGCATCCGTTTTTCCCTGTCATTTCTGTTTTCCCGTTCCCTAGAGTGACGGAAAAGGGATATTCTGACTGCTGCCTTCCCAAAACGAAAACTTTATACCTCACCATTAAGATAACTGCTATAGCTTCACACCATAGTTCGGAAACCCGTACCGATCGAGCCGTTGTCAGGGGTCCTCGTATTTCGGTAAATTAGCACTCGGAAGGTAAGAGTGCTAATCTGGAAAAAGCACTTACCCAAATACAAGACAAACGGAGGATATTCCATGGCTGCAGTCAGCATCAACGTAACAACTGTTAAACCCCTAGGCGATCGAGTTTTCGTTAAAGTTAGCCCCAGCGAAGAAAGAACCGCCGGTGGCATTTTCCTTCCCGATGCCGCGCAAGAAAAACCCCAAATCGGGGAAGTCGTGACCGTCGGCACTGGCAAACGCAACGATGACGGCAGCCGCACCCCTGTGGAAGTGGGTGTGGGTGACAAAGTTCTCTACTCCAAATATGCCGGAACCGATATCAAACTTGGTGGCGAAGAATACGTTCTCCTCTCCGAAAAAGACATTCTCGCCGTCGTTTCCTAATCATCTACCCTTGAAAACCCCTATTTTGCCCGAATAACGATACATTATGGCTAAATCTATTATCTACAACGAAGATGCCCGTCGCGCCTTAGAAAAAGGCATGGATCTGCTGGCCGAAGCGGTGGCCGTCACCCTTGGTCCCAAAGGTCGTAACGTCGTCCTCGAAAAGAAATTTGGCGCGCCCCAAATCGTCAATGATGGCATCACCATCGCTAAAGAAATCGAACTGGAAGACCATATCGAGAACACCGGTGTGGCTTTAATTCGCCAAGCAGCCTCAAAAACCAACGATGTAGCGGGGGATGGTACAACTACCGCCACCGTTCTCGCCCATGCTATTGTTAAAGAAGGTTTACGCAACGTCGCCGCCGGTGCTAACCCGATTTCTCTGAAAAAAGGTATCGATAAAGCTGCCGATTTCCTCGTCAGTCAAATCGCCAAACACGCGAAACCCGTAGAAGACTCCAAAGCGATCGCACAAGTGGGCGCTATCTCTGCTGGTAACGATGATGAAGTCGGTCAAATGATCGCCTCGGCCATGGATAAAGTCGGTAAAGAAGGCGTAATTTCCCTAGAAGAAGGGAAATCGATGACCACCGAACTAGAAATCACCGAAGGGATGCGTTTTGACAAAGGTTATATCTCTCCCTACTTTGTCACCGACACCGAACGCATGGAATGCGTTTTTGAGGATCCCGCTATTCTGATTACCGACAAAAAAATCGGTTTAGTACAGGATTTGGTTCCCATTCTCGAACAAGTGGCCCGTCAAGGTAAACCCCTAGTAATTATCGCTGAAGACATCGAAAAAGAAGCTTTGGCAACCCTAGTGGTTAACCGTCTGCGCGGTGTTCTTAACGTCACTGCGGTGAAAGCTCCTGGATTTGGCGATCGCAGAAAAGCGATGTTAGAAGATATCGCCGTTTTAACCGGTGGTCAAGTCATCAGCGAAGATGCGGGTTTAAAACTGGAAACCACCAAAATTGACAGCTTAGGTACGGCCCGCCGTATCACCATGAACAAAGATACTACCACCATCGTGGCCGAAGGCAACGACGTGGCAGTGAAAACCCGTTGTGAGCAAATTCGCCGTCAAATCGAGGAAACCGATTCTTCCTACGATAAGGAAAAACTGCAAGAACGTCTGGCTAAATTAGCCGGGGGTGTGGCAGTGATTAAAGTCGGCGCCGCTACGGAAACGGAAATGAAAGACCGCAAATTGCGCCTAGAAGACGCGATTAACGCCACTAAAGCAGCCGTAGAAGAAGGTATCGTCCCCGGGGGTGGTACTACTTTAGCTCACCTGGCTCCCCAATTGGAAACCTGGGCCAAAGAAACCCTACACCATGAAGAATTAACTGGTGCTTTAATCGTTTCCCGCGCCATTGCTGCCCCCTTAAAACGGATCGCTGAAAATGCCGGCCAAAACGGTGCAGTTATTGCCGAACGGGTGAAAGAGAAGCCCTTTAATGTCGGTTATAATGCCGCTACCGGTGAGTTCTCCGATATGTTTGAGGCGGGTATCGTTGACCCCGCTAAAGTGACTCGTTCTGCCCTACAAAATGCCGCTTCTATCGCCGGTATGGTTTTAACTACCGAGTGTATTGTGGTGGATAAACCGGAAAAAGAAAAATCCGCTCCTCCCGCCGGCGGTGGTGACTTCGACTATTAATTAATAATTAGTCTGTTTTTTCTCGACTCGATCGCAATTAAGCGATCGAGTTTTTTTTGATGAAAAAACATCTTTTTGCATGAGTACATGAGTAGAAAACGGGTTTCTCGGAGAAACCCGTTTTCTGTGCGTTACTCAGAGGGGCGAAGCATTCGGGCAATAACCTATCGGTGAAACCGGAGATTTTCTATCCGAATGCTTCGCCCGTACTTTTTGCCGCAAACCCTACTTATGAGGAAAGGCAAAAGGGGCAATAGATAATCAGCTTTTAATAACCGTATTTAGAGGATTTATGTCGGGTTTCGTTGCCTCAACCCGACCTACGAATTTACTATACTAATTTTGAACGATAGTGAAACCCAACAACCGAGGATTTATGTCGGGTTTCGTTGCCTCAACCCGACCTACGAATTTACTTGGCACGACCAGAAACCGCCCGATCTTGCCTACCACTTTCTAGCCATTTTGTCAACACCCTATAGAATTAAATATCATACCAGACGGTAAATGATAACAAAATCTAATCAATGGTTGAAAAGAAGAGACGGCTGCGATAAGCTCATCTACATAATTTCTTAACTTTTTTAGAGATCATGAAAACCTTATCTAGCTCTTTGGTGTTGGCGGGCATTAGTAGTTCACTTATACTAACGGGGGGGGGTAAACCCTGTCCGCGCGGCGGTTCTGATCGGGAATCTCCCGCAAACGAATGATAATGCTGGTACTGATTTGGGCACTACTGGAATAAAAGCATTCGCCTTTACCCTGCCCGCGGGTAACAATTACAGCCTCGACAACGTGATCCTGCGACTCCGGGACTACGAAACCGGAGATGCTCCCCTCGTCCAGATCCGCAATGATGTCGGGGGTAGCAATCCGGGCAGTACCGTCCTCGCCAATTTCACCAATCCTACCCCTCAAGGAGTGGGAGTCTTTAACTACACCTTCACTCCCACTAGCCCCTTCACGTTTGCCGCCGTTACTAAATACTGGTTATACGTTACCAGCGCCATTGGAAATTTCTTCTGGAACGCCTCTAGTCCTAACAAAACCCCGACGGGCATCGCCACGTCCTCGGGAGTCCGGGCTAGTGGTGACGGTGGAGCGACTTTCGGTAACAGTAGCGTTCTCAACAGTTTCCAGATCAACGCAACCGAGATAACCGGTCCGGTGGCCAGCACTCCCGAACCTAGTGCGATCGCGGCGTTGTCCCTGTTCGGATTGGGATTACTGGGGGTTAAAAGTCCTCGGAACAAGGGGTAGTAGCTTGATTCATCAATCAACCGACCCTAACCCCCCCCGATGTCAGGTTAATACCGTCACCCTAACCCCCCCGATGTCGGGTTAATCCCGTCACCCTAACCCCCCCGATGTCGGGGGGGCAGGGGGGGAAACTTGTAAGCCGTAGAAACCCAACCACCGAGGATTTATGTCGGGTTTCGTTGCCTCAACCCGACCTACAAATTTACCAACCCCCCCGATGTCGGGTTAATCCCGTCACCCTAACCCCCCCGATGTCGGGGGGGCAGGGGGGTGTCGGGTTTCGTTGCCTCAACCCGACCTACGAATTTACTATACTAATTTTTCCGTGATATTTGTCAGGATAATTTCTAGGGAATCGGTAACGGGGGATTGACTCATGAATTTCGGGGAACATTCGATCGCCTAGTAATATTGTAGGCTGTTTTTGTAGGTGATACGCTCCTTACCAACGTTCTAAAATCAGTCCATCTACATAATTAAAATCAGTATCATCTGTCACCAATACCCAATTATTTTCTATACATTGAGCAGCAATCCATTTCACCACTCATTGACATCTACCTGACGACATTCTGTTTTAATGGCTTGTTGTAGTTCTTGTGCCTCTGAATCGCTTAAAATGCCTGAAAACTTGGCCAGAGGATGACTGTTGCCTGTTGCCTGAACTCGATGTAAAAAATCTAACACGGTTTCTATTAGATCATCAGGTGCTTGTTCGAGTTCTTGAATTAATTGTTGACGATGGTTCATAGACAGTCTTAACGAGTAATACAGTAAATGTGATGGCTACCTTGAATTCTCAATAATTCCCATCCGTGACGCTCTAAAATTTTGGCGAACTTTGGCGAACTTTTTCCCGGAAATCGATTTCATATCGCTATCTCTAGAATCCGAGTTTTCGGATCGTTCGGCAAGGATTCCACATCTATGGATAGACAACCTTCGATCGCCTCGTGTAAATTCTCTAGTAGTTCCTCGAAAGTTTCTGCTTGGGTGGCACAGCCGGGGAGCGCCTGGACTTCCCCCCAGAAGCCACCTTCCTCCGCCTCGTGAACGATAACTTTCATTTTCATTGCTTATCTCCTAGATCGATCAATGGGAGGGATGGATAGATAATTATCACCACCCCTAAAATCTAACATTTCTACGGGGTTGTGTAAAAAATTAACCTTTGTCCGTGGGTAAAGTGGTGGCCCTGTCGCCGTAACGATTTTGCTCCCTTAAGGTCTGATACATCCTGAATTAAAGCGTCCTGTGTTCCCTCTACTTTTTCCAATCGCCTATCAATACTTTTGAGTTCGGTTTTCACCTCGGCCATATCTACTTTTAGATCGGTGACATCTTTCTGTAAAGAGTCTAACTTGCCTTCGATTCTTGTTAGAACAGTTTCTAGGGAATAGGTGATAGTGACGGGGGATTGACTCATCTGAATTTCGGAGATTATTCGATCGCCCGGTAATATTATACGCTAATGATCAGCAATGGCAGAGATGCTTGATTTTTCGCACCACCAACCCCAAGGGGGTGGGATAGGGGTGTGGATGCCCGCTACGAATACAGAAAAATGGTCTTAAATACTTCCTTTCCCTGGGTGAAATCACACAAGTTTTTATACAAAGGTTGTATCATAGTCAGAGTCAATGACATTGTTGCGATTGCTTTCCGCTTCTAATCTAGACTATATTGGGATTGGTCAAAGCTAATTGCAATAGTGATCTTTTACAGTCAATGGTTTTTTAAGTCCTTTAATACACTATGTCTATCCTCAATCAAGAAAATCTTAAGATGGCAACCCTCACCCTGTTCCAAGAATACCAAAAAACAGGGGATAATAAGTTACGGGATCGGATTATGGAGTTAAATTTAGGATTAGTCAGAAAGGAAGCTCATCATTGGGTCAATCAATGCCATGAAAATTACGAAGATTTAGTGCAGGTTGGCTGTATGGGACTAATTCGGGCGATTAAGCGTTTTGACAGCAGCAAAGGTAATGCCTTTAGTTCTTTCGCTATTCCCTATATTCGCGGCGAAATTCAACACTATCTGCGGGATAAGGGTTACACGGTTCGTATTCCTCGCCGTTGGTTAGATTTAGGCAGACAAGCGACAAATGTGCGTCGGGATTTCCAAACTGTCCACAACCGTCAACCCAATGATACGGAAATCTCCCTCGCTTTAAATATTTCGATCGAAGAATGGCAAGAGGTAAAACTGGCTTTCCAAAACCGTGAACCTCTTAGTCTCGATGTGACGGTTAATAACGATGAAGATAATAATACCTGTTTAAAAGACCTCATTCCCGATCCCCATTATCGCAGCTTTCAACTATGTCAAGAGGATCGCATTCGTTTACAACAGGCACTCGCTCAATTAGAAGACAAAACCCGTCATATTCTCGAATTTGTCTTCCTTAAAGATCTTACTCAACGGGAAACCGCCGAACAATTAGGCATTAGTGTCGTTACCGTCTCCCGTCGGGTGAAAAAAGGTTTAGAAATTCTCAAGGAAACCATGACTCAAGAAGTATTTTAAGAAAATTATCGGTTCTCAACCCTTAAAATCTCCAAAAATCAGAAAAATGATGAAAACACACCGCATCTATATCTTAAAAACAACATTATTAGGAGTGGCATGATCCCAGCTTATCTTTGCCCAAATAGCAAGTAATTTAAAACCCCAGCTAAATATTCATACTGCTCGATCGAATTATAGTAGTGAGCAGAAATTCTCACAATTAATGATGCTTCTCCCCAGGAAATTATCGGCACTTCAATCTGATATTTTTCCCAGAGTTGCCTAGATAAATCTTCGGCTGCCCAAGCATAATTAGGAATTATAATTGAGGACATCGATCCAATCATTGATTCTGGACAGGGATAATTGACCCGCAAGGCGCGACAAAGCAAATTTCTGGCTTTTAAAACCAAATTACGATTCCTCGCCATCAGACCCAGTAAACCATCAATAGAGAGAGAATTTAAAAACTCGATCGCTTTTGGCACTGATAAATAAGCGCTGGGATCATCGGTTCCCATCCAAGCAAATTCTAACTGAAAACGGGAGCGATCTTGTCGAGGAGAATTAGCCCCATGGCTAATAGTTAAAGGTCGAATTATTGCCTGTTTATCCCCGCGCACATAGAGAAAAGCAGCCCCCTTGGGACTACATAACCACTTATGACAATTAGCAGTATAATAGGTGGGATTAATTTCCCTGATATTAAGGGGTAAAAAACCTAAAGCATGAGCGCCATCGATGAGAGTATCAATACCCCAATTATTTAATTCTTGCACAATTTCTGCGATTGGCCAAATTAAGGACGTGGGACTGGTGACATGATCTAAAACTACTAATTTTGTCCGGGGAGAAACAGATGCTAAAATTGCTTGACTAATTTCTAAAGGAGACTGGACGGGAAAGGGAATTTTAGCGATAATTACCTTTAAACCCCATCTTTTAGCTATATGTTTAACTGCATTAGCACAAGCATTATAGGTCTGATCGGTGATCAGAATTTCCTCATTTTCCTGAAAAGTGAGAGAATTTAACACCGCATTCACTGCGGTGGTTGCATTGGGAACAAAGACTAAATCATCGCTATTTACACTGACTAAATCCGCTAATTTTTGCCTAGCAATATCTAATAAACCCTCTAATTCTCTCCCCAAAAATGCTAAAGGTTGCCTTTCCATTCGTTCCCGCAATTGTTGCTGATAATCCAAGACTATTCTAGGGGTTGCACCATAGGAACCATGGTTGAGAAAATAGATATTATCGGGAATTAACCAAGAGTTTTTGGACATATTGAATTAGTTTGATTTTATTGAGAACTAGAAAAAATAGCTGAAAAATTGCCTATTATATTCAGAGGCTCTTCTCGACTTTGTATGATCATCAGTGCTTTGTCTTGTCTCGTTCCAAGGTTCTACCTTGGAACGAGACAAGGGAGGATCTCCCTCCGTTTCCTGATGGGTTACACAAGAGGTAGAACCTTTGGAAATGCGTTGCAAGGGAGACCCTTGCAACGAGGTAAACGAGGTAAATAGCTGAAAAATTGCCTATTATATTCAGCTTCTGACTAGCTAGTATATTTATGACATAACCACCCATTTTAGATTAATCTCCCATGGTTTGAAAACGATGGATAATTTCAGTGACAAAAGTTTCTCCATCTATGAGAGGATGATTTTCTGGAGATTGATATTTTCCCGTTTTCACTTTCCGTTGAATTAGATGCTCTTGTTGTCGGGTAAGATGTAGGTTCATAGGTATAGCGGTTTTCATCAGAATGAGGTAAGTACTGGTGACTGGGAAGTGTCAACAAAAGGGGAATTACAATAGCAACCATCTGTGGGTGGTGATTCGATAGTAGTGATGGGGCTTAATGCCTTGCCAATTGGGCATTGTAGTCGTGTATGAAATACCAGATAGCCCCGATATGATTATCAATTTTTTTGGAGAACGATAGACTCTGTCTGACCAATCTTTCAATAGGATTAGTTTGACCAGTTTCTTTACCTACTGCCCGATGACGTTTACGAGGAATTACTGTCTTATATGACTCCCAAAAGTCTGTGTAAGCAACAGCACATTGTCGATAAACTACTGGGAGACTTTTCCAGAGCTTTTTAGCTGATTTACGGCTTCTATCTCCTAAATAGGGCTGGCTGAATAATGGTAAAAACCTTTGAAAATAAGGCTTTTGACCTGTTAAAATCCGATGTTAGTGCCAGAATATAGGATTGAGAAAGAACCACATTTAGGACAACGAAATATTGAAGCTTGTGAATCTTTTGTCAGAAGATTATGTTCTAAATCTTCATCGCAATCCAACCAAAATTTAATGATCCAAGAGAAGATATTGATAAAAACAGCAATCATAAAAAGCAAATTCTTGACATTTGTCAGGTAATTATTTTTATTAGTAAATATTCTACACAACTCAGGCTAGATAAGCAAGAGAGCTACGCCACTACTATCGGATCACTACCAAACCCGACACCCCAGACGCTGATTATGGGGGGTTTAAGCAAGCGTCTATGATAAAGCGACGGAAACCGCGACCTCAGCCCTAGGCGGGTCGCGTGTAGTTCATGTTCTCATCCTAAAGGCGATCGATTTTCCCAAAACCCGTAAGGATTTAATCGTCATAAATGCGGCACTCTAAGGCATCGGGATTGGCTTCGCAGTAAGCCTGAAATGAGTTACTCCCCTGTTTTTTGGCCCGTTGATGGGAGGCTTCGGCCTGGAGTTCCTCCACCACATCCCAGGCCGCAGCGCAATCGGGAGAGGTTTCACCCTTGGCCGCACAAATTGTCCGCGCGTCTTCCCGGGCCGCTTCAATTTCATCTTCAATGAACAACCGCTTTGGCTTTTCGACAAAATCGCTCTTGAAGAGAATATCACTGACAGAAATAATGCCCAGCAAAGTTTTGCCCTGAATCACGGGGGCGCGGCGAATGCGGGTTTGAGCAAATAACCGAGCCACATATTCCACCCCCAGTTCGGGATTGACGACCACACAGGGCTTAACCATAATTTCGTAAACCCGCATAGTTTTAGGATCGTGGCCAAAGGCCGCCACTTTGTAAACGATGTCGGTTTCGGTGACAATTCCATAGGGATCCTGTTCATGGCGCGGTTCGACAATCAAACCCCGCAGTTTTTTTTCTTTCATCAATTTCACGGCATCGGCAACCGTTGCCGAACCACGAATGGTGACAACGTTTTGGGTCATAATTTCTTGAGCTTGCAGCATATATGGTTTGGTTTGGTTAAATGAAAGAACTGGTATAAATGCAAAAGTTGACTAGGGTTGCCCCGATAGCAATTTCCTAGACTCTTGTGGGCTGAGTGCCACTTTGAACACAGATGACAAAGACCAATGGGCGATCGCTGGTTGGGGCTGGGGCGGCATGGCCGCAGCTGTGTTCCCCTGAATGCCAGGTGCATAGGCCTCCAGCACAGCACCGTTTTGCCAACACATGGCGATGAAATAATCACACACTGGGCATTCCGTCTGAGCAACCTGTCGGGCCGGACACTTATATCCTGCGGGTAGGCGATCGCTCAAGAGCCGTTGAGCTACGCTGCCACAGTTGGGACACCGAATTTCTATAAGCTTGTTCATCGCCATACCTCAAAATTAAATAGTGGTGTGAGAAGGAAAGGGTCAACGTCGGAGGTTTGCCCAGAGTGTTTGTTAACGGTGGAAGACTATCACCGTAATTGTCGTTCTACGGCTGCCGTAAATTCTTCATAGGGTTTAACCCCAACTAACGTTTCTATCAATTCCCCCTGTTTAAATACCATGACAGCAGGAATACTTCTAATCCCAAAGCGTTTGGCCACGAGTTTGTTACTGTCTAGGTCAAGTTTGAAGACTTTGGCGCGATCGCGATAGTCATCGGCCAATCGATCGATCAACGGTGCCACCAGTTTGCAAGGTCCACACCAGGTTGCTGTGCAATCTACCACCAACAGTGATTCACTCTTTAACAGGGAATCAAATTCAGTTTCATCTTGAATAAATGTAGCCGTACCCATGTTTATATCTCCAAATTGATGCTGTGTAACTTAGGACAAATTCTCTGCTCGCTGCGTTTTACAAGATAAATTCAGCTTTGAACCGCTCCTCCTCTAAAAATGCTTGGCTTTTGACCCTTTAACTTTGTCCGCCTCCCGGGGGTATCGTCTATAGTTTGGTTATCCCAGACATCGATGGTGACATCTAGTCCCTGCTCATGCGGGGGTTTTACTGTGTAAGTCGTCATCGGCTGCCCCCAATCAAAACAAATTTGCGACGTTAAGTTGCGATAATATGGTTTTGCAAGTTGTTGCATTTAGATAACCTATGACAGCGACCCCTTCCAACGATTTATCTGCCTGGGAGCGGCTAGAACAAGGCAGACAAGCAAAAGCAAGCAACGGTGGTTATGCGGGCTACGGCTCCCCTGCCTTTGGACAACGATCGATCGATGGGGAATTAGTGGATGATCCGGAAGAGTGCCGGGTCATTGAACTGATTCGCCGTCATCACAAATCAGGGAAATCCTTGCAGAAGATCGCCGATTGGCTTAATGAACAGGGCTACACCACCAAACGCGGTCTACCATGGCAGCGTATTTCCGTAAAGCGGGTGCTGGATCGACTATATGGAAAGGTGTCCAGAATTTCTGGAGTAACCCCTCAGTCCGACCAGAACCCGGAAGTCCTCACCCCAGCGTCTGGTGATGCCGCTCCTGAAACCATTAGAGGCTGAATAACCTCTAAATAAAAAGTATCAGGCTTTAACCTGTTACATCCCTCTATGATACACCGAAGTGGGTCTAAAATCTTTACGAGTTTAATAAAAATTGTAACAAAACGTTACATCTTTTAGGAAAAAGTTAAATGACGCTACACTTTGAGATAGTTTTAGAACGGGTTTTGGCAACTCTGAGAGTCTGGGTTCTTTGCCCAGTGGCTGTTCTGCCTGTCTTGGCCTTTGCGATCGCAGGATGGTGCTGATGTCCCTCGATACACCTCTGAGTTGGGCCCCCGATCTGGAAAAAGCGATCAATCGCCAACCCTTGACGGTGCCGCCAACCACTTCTCTGGCAAATGCGATCGCCATGATCGGCCAGGCCCATAGTCGTCTGTGTTTACTCACCGATGACCTATCCCCTCTAGCTGCTCCGGCCGGAGAGGTGCGTGTTAGCTGTCTGCTGGTGGTGCAGGGGCAAGAGCTATTAGGAATTTTGACAGAACGGGATGTGGTGCGACTCACCGCTCAAGGAATTAACCTGACCGAGACAACCGTTGCCGATGTGATGGTACATCCCCTGATCACGTTACCCCAGCAATCTGCTCAAGACATTTTTGCTGCCCTGTTTTTGTTTCGGCGCTACCGCATTCGCCATTTGCCGATTGTGGATGACCAAGGACAGTTAGTCGGGGTGATTTCCCATGAAAGTATTCGCCAGATATTGCGTCCGGCCAATCTATTGCGGTTTCGTCGCGTATCGGATGTGATGACCACTCAAGTGGTACAGGCCCCACTCACCGCCACAGTCTTGCAATTGGCCCAGTTAATGGCGGAACATCGTGTCAGTTGTGTGGTGATCACCCAGAGAAATTCCGAAGACAATGACTACCCCGTTGGTATTGTGACAGAGCGAGATCTTGTTCAGTTTCAAGCAGTTCAAATCGATCTGCACAAAACTAAGGCCCAGACGGTGATGAGTACGCCCTTATTTCTCCTCAACCCGGAGGATTCCCTGTGGACGGCCCATCAGGAAATGCAAAAACGGCGGGTGGGGCGTTTGGTGGTTTCTTGGAACTGGGGTCGGGGGTTGGGTATTGTCACACAAACCAGTCTGTTAAGGGTTTTTGACCCGATGGAAATGTATGGGGTGATTGAAAATTTACAACAAACGATTCAACAGCTAGAGTCCGAGCGATCGCCCGCCCTTCCTTCCCCACCAGCGGACTTATTACTTCAACCAACTTGTGACCGATCAGAAAAAGAGATGGCCAGCGATCGCGAGTTATTACTAGCCTTGCTGGACAATGCCTACAAAGACGTAAAGTATATGTTGGCTAACTTAGATATTGTCGTCGAGCAGCGGCGATCTTTGCTTCAATCTGTTCTCGATAAGCTTGAGTACCTCAGCCGTGAAATTAGCTCTTAGATATTCCTCTTCTGTCAGAGGAGGAGAGTTAGAATAGAGAGAAAAGCCCTCATACTCAACTTAATCGATTGATAAATTCTCTGTTGGCATCCGTTGGCTCTCTTGGGTTTGGTGGGTAAAATGTATTCTAAGATACAGTCCTGCTGGCGGTCGCAACGCGCTCGCTACGCGAGACCGAGTGGAACGAACCACAAAGACGCAAAGGACAGAAAGATTGATCGCTCCTATATAGGGTCTGCTGAAAAAGTTTTGGAAAAAGTCCCGGAATTTTCCCCCCGATCACTCCAAGGGTTGGCACTTTTTGAGGTCAAAAAAGTCTAAAAGTCTTACCCAACAAGGTTTTTAGATTTATTCAGCCAACCCTATATAAGTTAAACTTATCACACAAAGAATAAGAGAGCCATCCGTTTTTCCCGTCATTTCTGTTTTCCCGTTCATATACGGAGAGAAGAACCAGACGGCCTCGATTGTTGCTTTTGTGCAAAAACAAAAGAGTTGAGTGTTTCCGCTCAACTCCTGGGTTATTTATGCTTGATTCTATAAAGGGTTATTGTGACTGCCAAAAACTTGCGCTTTTAGTGCATCAATTTCGGCTAATAACTCGCGACGATTTTCATCTTTGAGCAGATAGCGCCAGACAAACCAACCAGTGTAAACGATCCCAACTAATTGTAGGATAGGAGCAAGGAGGGGAATATCATCGATCGCATCTAAAACCGCTAGGGTAACTTTCACGGTGACAAAACTCGCCAAAATTGCCCCCAGAACGATTAAAGGTTTTTTGTATCCAGAGAAGAAACTACCGATATAATCGGGGACATTAGCCAGATAGGACATTACCGAATCCCAAACTGGTTCTACATATTCAGACCAAATCTGTTCGGTGCTGCTGCTGCTGGGTTTGCTCAGAGAGCCGGGTAAATCTGTTCTAATCGGATTTTTGGTCTCGGTGGGTTGCATTGATTCCATATTAACTGATCCTCATCATCAAGGTTAGATAGTGCGCGAATACGACCAACGGGGGTCAATTTTAACAGACTGAATAGACTAACTCGCTGTTGCCCATATTATCGGATAATTTCGATATTAGGCGGAAAGTTTCTCAACAACTATTAAGAATCAAGGATTTAGCTTCTCAATTTTATCGTCAGTCTGACCGCAATTCTCCATTCTAACAGCAGGTAGCGATCGGAGTTGAGGAATCGGGGGGTGGGAGTTGGCTGTTAGGGATTGGCTGTTAGGATTACCAGATAAGATAATTAAATGCAGACTAAATATCTTCGAGATGCGTTCTATGGACTCAACAGTTAGCTTGCTTACCCGCATTACTCAAACACCTGGCCAGTGTGGTGGTCGTCCTTGTATTCGGGGGATGCGAATTCGAGTAACGGATATTTTGGAAATGTTGGCGGAGAATGTGAGTATAACTGAAATTTTAGAAGACTTTCCCGATTTGGAACTCGCAGATATCCAAGCTTGTTTACTTTTTGCAGCACGGTGTACGGATTTTCCTAAACTAACGGCATGAAAATTTGGATTGATGCTCAACTACCTCCAACTCTAGCAAGCTGGTTATCAGCGACCTTTGATTTAGAAGCATCGTCCCTGCGAGACTTATCCCTTCGAGATGCTCAAGATATCGATATCTTTGCAGCAGCGCGAGCGGAAAATGCCGTGATTATGACGAAAGATAGTGACTTTATTGATTTGGTTTGTCGTCTGGGAACACCTCCTCAAATTTTATGGTTAACCTGTGGTAATGTCACAAATCAGAATCTGCGGCGATTACTGACAGCTACTTTACCCGATGCGTTGAAACAACTAGGGCAAGGAACAATAATTGTAGAGATTAGCAATACTCCTTAAAATCCTCCCCTATTCCTCGATAAGTTGCATGGGTGCGGTGCGAGGATCGATGATTTTCTGACCTAAACCCGAAAATTTGACCGCTAGATTCATTTTTTTACCCTCACCGAGGATATGGGTCACTTCTCCTTCTCCAAAAGTAGAGTGTAACACTCGATCGCCTACGCCCCATTTTCTTTGATTAGAGGCGGTTGTTTGAATGGGAACCACTTTTGGGGTCTTTTTCGGTTTCAGGTTGCTTGTGAGCAATTCTGGGGGCAATTCCTGCAAAAATTGGGAAGCTACCTTCATCTCTTTATTCCCCCAGACATATCTTTCTTTTGCGTAGGTTAAAAATAATTGTTCCTTGGCCCGAGTCACTCCTACATAACACAAACGGCGTTCTTCCTCAAGGGCAATGGGATCGTTTAAACTACGATTATGGGGAAAAATGCCCTGTTCTAAACCGACTAAAAAGACGATAGGAAACTCTAAACCTTTGGCCGAATGAAGGGTCATTAACGAGACTTTTTCTTGACCTTCCTGAAGATTATCTAAATCCGAGGCTAAACTAGCACTAGCGAGAAATTCCCGGAGATTGGTTTCTTCGTTTTCTTCTTGGAATTGTACCACGGCGCTATACAATTCTTGAATATTCTCGATGCGGGTATCAGCTTCCTCGGTTCCCTGCTGTTTTAATTCATCGATATATCCCGAATCTTCCATGATTTGGTCTAGGATTTCACTAGCGGATAAATCGGTGATTTTTTCTTGCAGGTTTTGGATAATTTTAGCTAACTTATTGACACTTTTAGTCGCACGACCGGCGAGAGTATTAACGGAAGTTTCATCGCTGATAATTTCCCATAAAGGTACTCCTAATTCTTGGGCAGCTTTGAGCAAATTATCGATTGTGGTTTTACCAATACCGCGCCGGGGAGTGTTAATAATTCTCAGTAAACTAACGGTATCAGCAGGATTAGCAATCACTCGTAAATAAGCGATCGCATCTTTAATCTCCTGTCGATCATAAAATTTAAATCCCCCGACAATATTATAGGGAATATTATTGCGAATTAACCCATCTTCAAAGGGACGAGATTGGGCATTAATTCGGTAGAGAATGGCAAAACTACCCCAATTTAATTCGGGGTTTTCTTGGGTAAATTCTCTGATTTTATCGATAACAAAAGCCGCTTCTTCCTGTTCATCTCTGGCTTTAAAAACATAGATACTCTCGCCTCCTTCTCTGGTGGGAACAAGGACTTTATCGATTCTTTGACTATTCTTTTCAATTAATTTATTTGCCGCTTGTAGAATATTCTCCTGTGAACGATAGTTTTCCTGTAGTTTCACCATCGTGCGGGTATCATCATCGGGTAAACCATCGCCAAAGTCCGCTTGAAAATTGAGCAGAATAGTAAAATCTGCCATCCGAAAACTATAGATAGATTGGTCGGCATCACCCACCACAAAAATCGATCGATCCGTCCAATTCCACTCACTTTTTTTCGTTTCACCATTGGTGGACAAAAGCCTAATTAACTCGTACTGAATCCGGTTAGTATCCTGGTATTCATCGACTAAAATATGCTTAAATTGCGTGTGCCAATAACCGAGAATAGATTCATTTTGCTGAAAAAGACGGACTGGAACTAGGATCAAATCATCAAAATCTAGGGCGTTATTTTGTGCCAATTGCATCTGATAAGCCTGATAAACCTCAGAAATGACCTTTCCCCGAAAATGAGGGTTTTCTCTGGCGTAATCTGTGGGGGTTAAACCTAAATTTTTGGCATTACTAATCGCATAACGAAGATTGCGAGCATCAAACTTTTTATCGTCTAAATTCATTTGTTTAGTGACGATATTTTTCACCAAACTCTGGGCATCCGATTCGTCCATAATTGAGAAATTCCTTTGCCAACTATGACCATATTCATCCTGATATTTATTAATGTCATAGCGCAAAATCCGACCGCAAAGACTGTGAAAAGTCCCAATCCAGAGTTTTTTAGTATAATTCCGATAAACTTGAGAAAAGAGTTTTTTCTGTTCGTATTCTTCTAAAAGTTCTAATCTTTGACCGTATTTTTCCTGTGCTTTCTGTTGAGCAAAAGTTTTTTCAATTCTTGTTTTCATTTCCCGGGCTGCCTTATTGGTAAAAGTGACCGCGAGAATATTTTCCGGATCGACCCCGTGATGACGGATCAAATGGGCGATACGATAGGTTAAAGCGCTGGTTTTTCCCGATCCTGCTCCAGCAACCACCAACAGGGGGCCGCAAAAATGCTCCACAGCAAGGCGCTGAGAAGGATTGAGTTGTTCTAAATAATCGGCTGTGACTGTCATAATCTTTGCATATAGCTCTGCGACCTCTATTACTCAGGCTACATCATCGAGACGGGTATCGGGCATTAGTCAACCCCTTCCAGAGATAAAAATTTTTTTGGCCAGTTTCTTTCAAGTCGTTCAAGATTCTAAGTTGTCCTCTACAATGGAATTAGCGGAGACGAAAGTTTCCGTTCACTCCTCACACCACACTCCGTCCGGACAATGTTCGGGCGGTTTCTTATTGAAAATACTTGATCTCTACAAATTCCCTGTTACACTGTATGATCAAAGATTTCTTGGAATCTTTTTACGTTCAAATGTACTACCATGTGAGGGACATCACTTGTCTAAACGTTATTTGTTCACCTCCGAATCGGTTACAGAGGGACATCCCGATAAAATTTGTGACCAGATTTCCGATACTATTCTCGATGCTCTGTTATCCCAAGATGACCACAGTCGTGTAGCGGCTGAAGTGGTTGTCAATACAGGTTTAGTCTTGATTACCGGTGAAATCACCTCGAAAGCACAGGTTCACTTCGTCGATTTAGTTCGCAAGAAAATCGCTGAAATCGGCTATATCAACGCAGATAACGGTTTTTCCTCGAATAGTTGCACGGTTTTAGTCGCTTTAGACGAACAATCTCCCGATATTTCCCAGGGTGTCACGGCTGCTCAGGAAAATCGCGAACTTCTCAGCAATGATGAACTCGATAAAATTGGTGCGGGAGACCAGGGTATTGTCTTCGGTTTCGCTTGCAATGAAACCCCCGAATTTATGCCCTTACCGATTAGTTTAGCCCACCGCATCGCTCGCCGTCTAGCGGCAGTCAGAAAAACGGGTGAACTGTCCTATCTGCGTCCCGACGGTAAAACGCAAGTATCGGTCATTTATGAAGATGGTCGTCCCGTGGGTATCGATACTATCCTTGTTTCTACCCAACACGATGCTAGTATCGGCGATATCACTGATAATGATCTCGTCCAACAAAAGATTAAAAGTGATCTCTGGGAAGCGGTAGTACAACCGGTCTTCAGCGATTTAGAGATTAAACCCGATGCCAATACCCGTTATCTGGTTAATCCCACCGGAAAATTCGTCATTGGTGGACCCCAAGGCGACGCGGGATTAACGGGACGGAAAATTATCGTCGATACCTACGGTGGCTATTCTCGTCACGGTGGCGGCGCTTTCTCCGGTAAGGATCCTACCAAAGTCGATCGCTCCGCGGCCTATGCTTGCCGTTATGTGGCCAAAAATATCGTCGCGGCTGGTTTGGCCGATAAGTGCGAGATTCAAGTGGGTTACGCGATTGGGGTAGCTCGTCCGGTGAGTCTCTTCGTGGAAACCTTTGGCACTGGCAAAGTCGCTGATGATGTGATTCTGGACTTAATCAATAAATACTTTGAACTCCGTCCGGCCGGTATTATTCAAACGTTTAACCTGCGCGGTTTACCCTCGGAAAGAGGCGATCGTTTTTACCAAGATGTGGCCGCTTATGGTCATTTTGGTCGCAATGATCTCGATTTACCTTGGGAAAAAACCGATAAAGCCGCTATCCTCAAAGAAGCTTTGACTTCTGTGGTAGTATAGGGTTAAAAATTAACTGCAATTTTTGATTGAGGAGTAGAGTTTCAGGCTCTATTCCTTATTTTTGTCTAGCTATAGCAGTAAATCCGTTGAGTAACGCACAGAAAACGGGTTTCTCGGAGAAACCCGTTTTCTACTCATACAAAAGGCAAAACGGAGAATAAATAATCAGTTTTTAATAACCAGATTTAGTATCAGGAGATTATTTTTATTTATTCTCCTCACTCCCCCCCGCAACGCGCACGAAGTGGTCTCCCCATCTCCCCATCTCCCCATCTCCCCCCGCAACGCGCACGAAGTGGTCTCCCCATCTCCCCACACCCCACACCCCACACCCCACACCCTACACCCCACACCCCACACCCCACTTCCGCTGCAGTTAATCACCCGCTGCAGGATCGCAGAATCCAACCCAGTAAGACTCCGATACCACCAAAGCGGACAATTTGCCAAAAAACCTCCCCCAGCAGTCCGCGACGGATTCCTTCCCAGAATAGGCGCTTTAATTCCCCTTCTTTGAGTAAATTGCTTTCTAAAATTACCTCTAATTCTTGAATCTGTTCGCGAATTTGTGCCAATTCCTTTTCTAGTTCAGGTAGGGGATTTTCCCGCCATTGGGGTTCTATTTGGCTAAATTGTGCCTCTAGGTCTTTTTTTTGCTGTTCTGCTTCGTTGATCTGTCGATAACGGTCTTTTAATGTTGCGATTGCCGCTTCGACTTCTTCAATTGCTTCGGTAAATTCTGCCGATTCATCGTTAGGGTATGGGTTTTCTTCTAAGGACATGGACTCGATGGGATTTCCTGCGTCTAAACTATAGTTATAGACGATTTTATGGTTTTACGAAACCTTTTGATTATGATTCCATCCCCTATCTCCTCCCCATCTCAGACTATTGATGATCTATCTACCCTAGAATTGGCGCGGATTTTGGCGGCACGTTTGGCGATCGCACCGATTGACTGGCATCGTCTGAAAGCCAACCGTAATGCTCGGGCTGCTGAACAATTGGGGACGGCTTTGGTGTTTTTATTAGATAATCAGCCAGAAGAAGCACTTCCTCGGCTACAACAGGCTACAGGCTGGCTCGATCGCTCGATTTCTGCTCCTCCCTGTCCTTCTCACGGTCATGGTCCTTAGGTGAACCAGCGTTCCTGTTTAATTTGTTTACAAAGTTTCAGTTGGGTTCCTTTTTGATTCCAGTGAACTTGGTCGAAGATTTGATATAACATACACAGTCCTCGGCCATTTTCCGCTTCTTCGGGGGGAAAATTGGGACAATCGCAACTACAGCCATGATGGGGACAACGGGGGGTAAATCCACAACCTTCGTCGGTAATTACCCAAGAATACTCGTCTTTACTGCTGGAAAAGTGAACGACCACGGTTTTGCCCGGATCGAGATGATTGCCGTGTTTAGCGGCATTAACTAAAGCTTCTTGCAATCCTAATCTAATTTCTGGTTCTAATTCTTCGGGAATACTAGCGGTCAATAAATCTAAAATCGGACAAAGATACAAGGTGGAAGCGAAACTCATGGTGTTCCAGCTTCGTTTGCTTGTTGGCAGTGAAATAGCAATCACGCGCTTTACCTCTAGCTTTTATTCAATGACTGTTCTCTTACAGAAAGATTAAGGTCTCTTAACCGTCGATCTAGATGATTGCCATACCTAATGAGTCATATTTTATCCCTTTTCTGTCTCTGAGATTGATTAGATATTTTTATGATTGATCTACAAACCAATCGGGAATCAAGGCCACTTTGAGTGGGTAATTAATCAAAAAAGTAGTTGATTGGAACGGTCTTTAATATGCTATTATCCTTACCCCTTGACTTTTCAGCCATACGGCTAAAGTGTCGGGTTTTTCCTCCTATTTCATCCTACCATATTCGCTGTTTTTTGTCTAAGAAAAGCGGCGCATTCGACGTGGGGAGTTTGGGGAAAGAAATCAGCTGTTTGCACTTCTAGCAGTTGATAATCGCCTGTTTGACAGAGATATTGCAAGTCTCTGGCTAAAGTTGCACTTTGACAACTGATATAAACAATGCGTTGACTTTGCAGCTGTAACAGACTATCAAGGACAGATCGATCGCAACCTTTGCGGGGCGGATCGAGTAGAATAATGTCGGGTTTAACTGTCAGTTGCGGTAAAGTTTTTTCTACTGCCCCCAAAATAAAGGTTGTGTTGGTAATATCATTTAATTGGGCGTTAATCTTGGCTCGATCGAGGGAAAAGCTATAGGATTCTAGTCCAATCACCTCTTTAACCCGTTTAGAGAGGGGTAAAGTAAAAGTACCGATACCACAGTAGGCATCAATAAGAATTTCTTCACCTTTAAGGTCTAATTTCTGGCAAATAAGCGCAAATAAGGCTTCAGCAGCCTCTGTATTAATCTGAAAAAAGGTATCGGCAGCCAATTGATAGGTTAATCCGGCGAACTTTTCGGTAATATAGTCCCTTCCAGCGATAGTTTGAGTCTGACTGCCAAAAATAGCATTACCTCGATCGGGGTTATAATTGACGGTTACACCGACTAAATTGCCGTATTTTGCCAGCCATTGCTGGGCCTGGGTCTCAATTCCCTGTAAATTATTATCGGTACTAATCAGGGTTAATAAAACTTCTCCAGTGTGGCGACCAATTCTTAGGGATAAATGGCGTAATTGTCCTTGGTGGGTCTTTTCATCATAAATTGACCAGCCTTGCTCCTGAATATCCTGTTTTATCTCTGCTAGAAACGGATTTAAAGCCTGATCTTGAATCGGACATTGATTGAGATTAATCAGATGATGGCTGCCGCGACGATAATAACCCGCTTGCACATTGCCGGTGGGGGAAAATCCGAGGGGATAGGTAGCTTTATTGCGATAAGCGAGGGGAGAATTACCGGTGAGGGGAGGATAAACTAAAGGATCGCTAAAACCGCCAATTCTGGTTAATACCTCTTGTACTTGCTCTTTTTTGACCTGAAGCTGAAATTGATCCTCGATGTGTTGCCATTGACAACCACCACATTTATCGGCGACGATGCAGCGAGGCCGGATACGATGGGGAGATGCTTGTAGAATAGTTTGTAGTTTGCCGATCGCATGACTTTTTTTGATATAGGTGATGCGAGTTTGAATGCGATCGCCAATGACCGTATCTGGTACAAAAATCACCTGTCCTCGGTATTTTCCCACACCTTCGCCCGTATGGTTGAGGTCGGTAATCTCGATCTCGATTAAATCACCTTGTTGCATAGTTAGGGAAACCAGTTTTCATCCAGGGTTTCTGCTGGGGTAATAATGACTTCTATGGGAATTTCTTGCTTGCTCAATTTCGAGACTATTTGCCTAGCTTTTCCATAACAAGAATCGAAAATTTCGAGGAAATAAGGTTTTAAGCTAGGACTGTCTTCCAGCAGATCGGCAATTTGAACTCGAAAATTAATAATTGCCGCTTCCCATTTATTAGCATTATACTCTCTTTCCGTCTGCCAATAAACTAACTTAAGCAGATGCGCTAATAATTGAATTAACAAACTTTTGAGAGCGTGTCGATTATTTTTTCCCATACTTGCTAATTCCTCGCTCAGATTAGTCCAGTCAACCGAGGCAAAATCCTCCTGTCGTAATTGGTTAACGGTTGTCTCGATCCATAGCTGAAAATCTCGATCGTATAAGCTGATCTTCGAGATCGGTATTTGAGCGGTCATGGGAGGTAAACAGTAAAAACAATCCAACTCTATTCTACAATCAAAAATTAATTTTTCTAAAATCCTAGATCAGCTTTGGCAATTTTGGCCGCCGCTAAAACTTCCTCATCGGGTAATTCTCGCCAGTCGGTCGCACCTATTTCAGCATAGAATTTTTGATCGTAGGCGCGAGTACGAATTACTACCGGCATAGGGACCGCATGACCTAAAACTAAAGCTTGTTGTTTTGAGTCTAATTTCGCTAAAACTGATCGCAAACTTCCCCCTCCAGAAACTCCAGTAAATATGGCTTCGATGTCCTTTTCATCGTTTAATAAACAGGTGATTCTCGTCCCTACCTGAGACATGACTTCGTTATCAATTCCTGAAGGTCTTTGATCAACAATTAAGAGAGTAACAAAGTATTTTCGCATCTCCCTGGCGATGGTTCCAAAGATAGTTTGATGTACCACAGCAGAATCTAAAAATCGATGAGCTTCTTCAATGGTAATCACTAACTGTTGCGGCCGATCGACGGGGTTTTTAGTTTGTAAAAAATATTCAGCTTTTTTAACATAATTAGCATGAATCCGACGGGTGATCATATTGGTGGCTAACATATAGGAAAGCATATTACTTTGGGAGCCAAATTCAATGACAACGTGCTTACCCGCATCTAAAGCTTGTAAAACCTGATCGATATAATTGTGAGGACAAACACTTCTTAAATATTTCAAACTATCTAGACGCATTAATTTTCTCTGGAGGGACATGATTGATCCCGCATGACCCTGTTTTTCCGTACAGAAGATTTTAATATCCTCGTTACTCATATTTAATAACTGAGTAATCCAAGATTCTCCATACTCGTTATAGAGAATATTGGCATTATCTAAACTAGCTTCCGAGATGCCTAATTCCCGACCGATTAAACGAATATCTTCGATTTCAATCTGATTATAACTCAAGAATAATTCCTGCGCTCCTCGTACTCCCCGGCGTTTGGTAGAATCGGGATCGAGGGTATAAATTTCCACCTGTCCGGGGAATAATTGACATAATCCTTTCACCGTAGAAACCTCCTTCCCCTCTTTCATCGCTTCCCAACCGTATTCCGAGTGCATATCAAACATGAGGTTAACCCCTGCTTGTTTGCGAATAATGCCCGAAATTAGTAATCTGGTTAAAAAGGATTTTCCCGTCCCGGATTTGCCAAAAACACCGTTACTACGTTCGACAAAGCGATCGAGATTAATACATATTGGCACGTCCATGTCAAGGGGTTGACCAATAGCAAAATTCTTTCTGGTGGGATCATCTTCCCAACCGAAAACCATGCGAAAATCCTGCTCACAAGCTTCATAAACTTGGCTAAAATGGGCGGGAATAGTTTTAACTGGCAGTAATTCTAAATCGGCGCTGGTTTGGGGTTGAAAAGAGCCTAAGGAAGTGTCAGAAACTGCCGGGGAATTACCTCCAGTCGGAGTAAACATGAGCATAGGCGATAGTTCAATAGTACCATAAGTACCGCTACCCGCTAAAACATCGCGCATAAAACTATCATCGGGATGGGGAGGATTCGCGATAATCCGGGGACTGGAGTTACCTAGGGAGACATCGGTGAGGAGACAGAAAAAACGCGAGCGAGTGCCTTGCACCACTAAAAATTTACCGACGCGCATATCCTCCACGGAAATATCCGGATAAAGACGGATTTCTAAACCTTCACTCAGGGAACCTTGAATAACCGATCCGAGGGGCTGTTCACTCATGCTAACCTTTATTTGTGGCGATGAATTATGAATTATGAATTATGAATGAGGAAGTGTTTTCAGTGATCAGTAAACAGTGATCAGTGAACTTAAAACTCAAAACTGATAACTGATAACCGCCAATTCAAAAATGAAGTGCATCAATGTCTGATGATAATTCATAGAATACCTCAAAAGGGGTTCGATAGTCAAGACATTTTCGAGGACGATGATTAATTAATTCTACAGCTT
>VYLR01000116.1_pt1 | contig 24220 bp, 21 predicted proteins | sample 5114291 | NCBI WGS metagenome assembly VYLR01 (sample SAMN12291774, study PRJNA351875) | freshwater metagenome | isolation source: freshwater lake | place: USA: Michigan, Lansing Lake | collected 2013-08-14 | reverse complement strand
CTTCACCAATTATCGTCCACAATTCTACTTCCGCACCACCGACGTGACTGGCATCTGCATGTTGCCAGACGGCGTTGAAATGGTGATGCCAGGCGACAACATTAAGATCATGGTTGAACTGATCACCCCGATCGCCATGACCCAAGGCCTGCGCTTTGCGATCCGCGAAGGCGGCCGCACCGTTGGTGCAGGCGTTGTGGCAGCTGTGGTTGAATAAACCACGTCTGGCCTGAGGCGATAGCCTAAACATTAAGAGCGCCCTGACCGAAAGGTTGGGGCGTTTTTTTGTGTCCGGCGCGCACCCCTCGCCCCCTGAGGGGGAAAGGGGACGGGGGTGAGGGGGCCTTTGCGCAGGAGCGCGTCAGTTCTGACAAGATGAAAAGCTCTGGCACGCATGTGTTGATACAGTGAGTGTAAAGCCCTCACCCCCGACCGTCGACCTACAGGTCGACCCCAATAGGAGAGGGGAGTTCCTTTGTCTGGACCTATTTGGGTGACCAGATTGAGCACCAAAGCGCTTCTGAGTATGAGGGCAACATTGTAGAAACGAGGTGAGGGGGCAATTCATGTAAATTTTGTTATTTCTTTGGTGCACAAAAACACTCATTAAGACAGCGGAATAGATCAAAGTCTAAGTCTGCTATGGTCGATTTTCAGAAGCGAATGACGCCATATAACTCGTTGCCGTCAGACTGACATGAGCGTCTAGCGGTGGACGAATTTCAAAGGCTCTTGGCTCTTTTGCAAAGTTCCAAAGCCTAAGAAGGCACCAAGAGTCTCTCCGTTCTTCTGCGACTGCCAATTCATTGCGGCTGATGTGAAATGGAGACCGTTCCCAGCCATTTGTTGTTTTGACCTCAATCAAGCGCGGGGAGCCGTCTAATTCAAAGCTAGCTATGTCATAGCCAGCTCCATCGCCTTCAGTTTCCGAAGTCCATTGAACTTTCTTCGCCAGATCGGTTCGCCCGGCCAATGTAAGACTTTGTACTTCGTGCTTTAGAGCCCGCTCTTCTCCAGCTTTGCCGAGTGCACGATTCGCTGCGTCGCGCTCAGCGACGTCGTATTTTCTCAGAATTCTCTCAAGGAGCGTATGTTCAACTGGGGGAGGCGCGTTAGATACTGTCGGCGGGGGACCAATCCAAAGTGGAATGTCCTCTTGAACGCTGAAGTTGGCACTTCTTGGGGATCCTTTATGGACTTGCTCCAAAAACTCGTTCGCTGCCCAAGAATGCGGTTTATCTAATTGGCGTACCACGGCTTCAACCAAGGTAAACTGAAAGTTTGACATGGGTTTATAGCCCTCAATCCAAGGCTGATTTAGCCCCAACATTGCGGCACTAATGTTCTGATGCTTGAATTCGATAGACCCGCGAGATCGTTTCGTCAGGTGCTTTTGAAGCTGGCGATTTCGCTCCGCCTTGATGAAACTCTCCCCGGCAATTTCCAGTCGCAACATGTCGAAGTACTCCGCAACGATCAGGTCATTTTCCTTATCGCTCCAGTCGATTGATGCCACGGTGAGTGCTCCTAAAATTGCATGAAATCTGAATTGTAAAGGCATTAATATGCCTTCTTGACTATCAGTCGGATAAAAATGTTTGATTGTTAGCTATGTCAAGTCAAGTTGAGTGTCCCAATCGGAATGCAACTCATCCCAACACCCTGCCAATTCCCCCCCATCTCACTCGAATACCCCTACCCAAACCGCGATATTCCCCCTATGTTCTCCTGATGGCGCGTACCCCTTCCTCCCGACCTCGTAAGCCCAATGCCCATCCGACAACGGACAAGATGCAGGCGTGGGAGAATATCAAGAAATTGCGGGCTGAGGCTGATGCGCTTGATGATCCTAAGCCCAATGCCCAAACGGTGACGGGGGTTGAGTTTGCCGGTGACCCGTTCGTCTATGATTTTGACTATAATGTGCTCGATGCGCGCGGCAGTGCCGCGCCACCGGCTTGGCAGCCCCATCGGCCCGATCTGCCAGAGAAGTTTGAAGGCGGTAAGCGCTTTGAATTGGTGAGCGATTATCAGCCAGCTGGCGACCAGCCTGCCGCGATTGAGGCATTGTGTGCAGCGGCTCAAGAAGGGGATAAGGATCAGGTGCTGCTGGGCGTCACCGGCTCTGGCAAGACCTTCACCATGGCGCAAGTGATCAATCGACTTCAGCGGCCTGCGCTGATCCTCGCCCATAATAAGACGCTGGCGGCGCAGCTCTATGGGGAGTTCAAGAATTTCTTTCCCAATAATGCGGTCGAATATTTCGTCTCTTACTACGATTATTACCAGCCCGAGGCCTATGTGCCGCGGACCGACACTTACATCGAGAAAGAGAGCAATATCAACGAACAGATCGACCGGATGCGCCATGCGGCCACCCGCGCCATCCTCGAGCGCGATGATGTGATCATCATTTCTTCGGTCTCGTGCATTTACGGCATTGGCTCGGTCGAGAGCTATTCTTCCATGACCTTTGTCTTGAAGCCGGGGGATCGGGCCGACCCGCAAACGGTGACGCGCGATCTGGTGGCGCTGCAATATAAGCGCAATGACATTTATTTCGCGCGCGGCAATTTCCGCCTGCGCGGCGATGCGCTCGATATCTTCCCCGCCCACTATGAAGACCGGGCTTGGCGGATCTTGTTCTTTGGCGATGAGGTCGAGGCGATCCATGAGTTTGACCCGCTGACGGGCAAGAAGACCGCGGACCTTGAAGCCATCAAAGTCTATGCCAATAGCCACCACACAACGCCGCGCCCAACACTGAGCCAAGCCATTGAGAAGATCAAAGCGGAAGCCAAGGCCCGCGTGGAATGGTTTGAGCAAAATGGTTTGTTGATTGAAGGCCAGCGGTTGAAGCAGCGCACCGATTTTGACCTCGAAATGCTGTTGGCCACGGGATCGTGTGCCGGGATTGAGAATTACTCCCGCTACCTCTCTGGGCGCAATCCGGGCGAGCCACCACCGACTATGTTTGAATATATCCCCGACAATGCGCTGGTGTTTGTCGACGAAAGCCATGTGACGATTCCTCAAATTGGTGGGATGTTTCGAGGCGATTATAGCCGCAAGAAGACCCTGTCGGATTATGGCTTCCGCTTGCCCTCCTGTATGGACAATCGGCCGCTGCGGTTTGAGGAATGGGACGCCATGCGGCCTCAGACCATCAGCGTGTCGGCAACGCCGGGGCCGTGGGAGATGAACCAGACCGGCGGGGTATTTGTTGAGCAGGTTATCCGCCCAACCGGCCTAATTGATCCACCGGTTGAAATCCGCCCCGTGACCGGCCAAGGCTTTACCCAGGTCGACGATTGTATCGCCGAATCCCGAACGACCATTGCTGCGGGTGGTCGCGTCTTGGTGACAACTTTGACCAAGAAGATGGCCGAAGACCTCAGCGAATATATGCACGAGCAGGGCCTGAAGGTCCGTTATATGCACAGCGATATTGATACGGTTGAGCGGATTGAGATCATTCGCGATCTTCGCCTCGGCAATTTTGATATTCTGATCGGGATCAACCTCTTGCGGGAGGGTCTTGATATTCCAGAGTGCCAGTTGGTCTGTATTCTCGATGCCGATAAAGAAGGCTTCTTGCGCTCTGAAACCAGTCTCGTGCAGACGATTGGTCGGGCGGCGCGTAATGTTGATGGTCGCGTGATCCTCTATGCCGACTCCATCACGGGCTCGATGAAGCGCGCCATTGATGAGACCGATCGCCGTCGGGCTAAGCAAGTGGCTTGGAACGAAGCCAATGGCATCACGCCCCAATCCATCCGCTCTAACATTCACGATATCCTCAATAGCCCCTATGGCAAGGAAGGCGTCACGATTGGTCTGGGGGCCGATAGCGATGCGACGGCCAACGTCAAAGGTAAGGGCAAGGGCAGGGGCAAGGCGGAGGCCCTGCCAGAGGCTGGTGCACCCGGGCATAACTTCAAAGCGGCACTGGCCGACCTTGAGAAGCGGATGCGGGCCGCAGCAGCGGACCTTGAGTTTGAAGAGGCCGCCCGCCTGCGCGACGAGATCAAGCGGCTGGAGCGCTTGGAATTGGGGATGTAGGGGCGTTTTGTTGCCAGTACATGAGCGCACGCATTAGGCCTAGAAAATGGATTCCTTTTCACTTGGACCCATTTTGGTGGAAACCCTGTCTCACCAAAATAGATCATCGACGATTAGCGCGACATCTGGGTAGTCAAGTGCGCAGCTTCGCTGCGTCGCGGGGCGATCCGTTTTCGCAGAAAACGGACACTTGACGACACAGCTGTCGCAGAAAGAATTGAAGTAGCGGTTGGGTGACCAGAATGGGCACCAAAGCGCTTCCAAGTGTTTTCTTTCAATCCTCCCGTCGCACCCAAAAGGCTCGCCGCAAAAGGCAGAAAGCACTTAACCTTGGCACTAGGTTACAGGCGTCTCACCAGCAGGGGGATAGATTTTTTTGGCCGTCGCCAACACAAACCAAAAAGCGCGCTCTGGATATCCAAAGCGCGCCTAAAAGGCCGATCTCACCAAAGGGAGAAGCTTACTTAATTTTGCCTTCGACAAACTCAACATGCTTACGCACGACTGGGTCGTACTTGTTCATGCGCAGTTTTTCGGTCTTGGTGCGTGCGTTCTTCTTGGTCACATAGAAGAAGCCGGTGCCAGCAGACGAGTTCAGGCGGATTTTGATGGAGGCCGGTTTGGCCATGATAAATCTCCCGCGGTTGCGGTATGGGTGAATCTGAGGGGGCGCTTAGACCCTAATCTGCGGCAAAGGTCAAGACTTTCTCTGCGCTTGATGCTGCACGGCGATGGCGCAAATCGGTGTGAGGGCCATGACCGCTAAGCCCGCTAGGAAGCCTGATGGGCCAAAGACCTGTAGGAGCGCGCCGCCGGCCAAAGGCGCGATCAATTGGCCGACGCCATAGCTGCCGCCATAGGCCGCATTTGCCCCGGCCAATTCTGTTTTGCCAAAGCGTTCTGCAAGGCCCATCAGGCCCAAGGTGTAGAACCCTGTGACGCACCCTGACCATAGAAAGCAAATCGCATAGGCCTCTGTCGGCGATTTGACCGCCATCAATAGGAATGGCCCGATAAAGCCGATGACTGCGACGCAGAGCAGTGTACGGGTGCGTCCATAGCGGTCTGCTAATATTCCGATGGGGCCTTGCAGCAAGATGTTGCCCAGTCCGCTGGCGGCAATCAAATAGCCCGCCGCGGCGTCCTCAAAGCCCACCTCGCGAACCCAGAGCGGGAAGAGGTTGAAGGCGCTGGTCTCAATTGCCCCCATGGCAAAGGCCGGGACGAAGAGAGCCGGAGCGATCATCAGGCGGGCGAGAAGGGCTGAGGGATGGGCCTCAGCGCCTTCTGGCCGGGTGGCGGCTGGCGTTTTGAAGAGGAGAAGGGGCAAGGTGGCGAGAGCCATGATGGCCGCACCTGCGAACGGGGTTGCCGGGCCTTGATGGCCCAGCTGGGCGATGACGAAGCCACCGATGCCAAAGCCACCTGCGAAGGTCGCCGCATAGAGCCCCAGCAAGCGGCCGCGCAAATGGGCGGGCGCAAGCTCTAAGAACCAAGCCTCCGACGCGACGAAGATAATCGTCAACGAGGTGGAGAAGCCAAAGCGGATCGCCGTCCATATCCAAATATTGTCTGTAACCGGATAGAGCAAGAACATGGCGCTGGAGGCTAAGAGGCCGCCGCCCAAGATCACCTTCACGGGAAAGCGTCCCATCAGCCAAGGGACGACGGGCGTGCACAAGAGGCCCGCCAATCCAGCAAAGGTCATCAGGAAGCCGACCTCTGTGGCGGTCATGCCCGTGTCGTCCAGCGTCAGAGCGAACAAGGGGGCGTTGATGGCGATTCCGACGGCTGCAATCAGGCCACAGCTCAGCGCGGTGCCAATGCCGGCCCAAGTCGCCGCACTCATGCTGGGTTCGCTCATAAGCGGTCCATCAAAGGACCAGTCCGGCCCCAGCGCAGGAAGGCGGGGCTATGCGGCTGATCTGGGGTCCGCAAGCGGGTTTGGACTTCGGTCAAGATGAAGCGGGTGACATTGGGCAAATCCAAGCCGAAGGCCTCGTCTAAACTGAACCATCGCAAGTCTTGCATCTCCGCCCCATCTCGTGCTGGCCGCATGTCATAGAGCGCTTCCTCGGCACTGGCGATGAAGAAGCGCGCATCAAAGCGCTTGTGGCGTTGGGGCGGTGTGATGGCGCGGGCGAAGAAATGCAATGGGCTGAGGTGCGGGGCGATGCCTGCGGCTGCAAAGCTGGTCCAGCCTGCATCGAGCGTCCGCACGGGTAACGCGCTTGGCTTGCCAATCAACAGGCCGGTTTCTTCCCAAGTCTCGCGGATGGCGGCCAGTGCGAAAGCGCGCGGGTGGCGGGTTTTATTGGCCTTCGAGAGGTCTTCTGCCGATTGAGGATGCAGCTCATCATGGGCGTCAACGAAGCGGTCGCAGCGGTCAACCTTGCCACCGGGGAACACGTATTTGTCCGGCATGAAGCTATGACCGCTGGCCCGCCGCCCCATCAGGATTTTGGGCCCTGACTGGGCGTGCTGGATCAAGATCAGCGTCGCCGCATCCTTGGGGCGCGGCGCGCGGGCTGGGGCGTCGGGGCTGCCAGCCTGATAGGGCATATCGCGTTCAGCAGTGGGGTCGAGGGCGAGAAGATCATCGGGCAGGTGCATGGCATTGGGTTTAGGTTGATTGGTGCAAATGGGAAGTCCCCATCTGTTTTTTCAGTTTGGGTTCGGCCGATTTCTACTAACAAAAAAGCCCCCAACCGAACGGTTGAGGGCTTTGATTTTGATCTAGGTCAGCCGGGGCTTACCAGATGTGCTTCACCGACACGCCATAGGTCCGTGGTGGGCTTGGGTAGCCCGAGATGGAACCGTCTTGTGCGACGCTGTCGAAGATGGTGGTCAAGTAACGCTCGTCCGTCAGGTTACGGCTCCAAGCGGATAGCTCCCAGCCATTGTTCGTTGCGAAGGTAATGCTTGCATTGAGGCTGATTGGCTGGAAGGTATAGGCTTCGGCTGCTTTCAGATTGGCAGCATTACGGGCATCACGGCCAGCCTGGGTTGCCGGGAAAGCCGACGCCGGGTTCAAGTTCAGGCCTTGGCTGAGCTGCGTTTCCGAAGTCCAGAAGTAATCTGCCCGATAAGTGATACGGTTGTCATTGCTCAAAGGCTGGATGAAGGTTGCCGATGCATTGTAGGTGAACTCGGCAATACCAGCTGGGGTGCGGCCAGAATAATCGCCATACGCACCGCCCTTAAAGTCGTCATACAACGGATCCAGATAGGTCGCTGCATAGGTCAAGATCAGAGGACGAATTGGGCGATAGGTCGCATCAAATTCCACACCCTTGGTCGACTGCTTACCAGCGTTTGCCAGAATGAAGCCGGTACCGGTGAAGGTGTTGGATTGGAAGCCGTCAATCGCTTGATCAAACAAGGTCAGGTTGAACGCACCTTTTGGGAAACGTGCTTTCAAGCCGATTTCATAGACCGACGCTTCTTCAGGACCCGCATAACGGCTGCCAACGCCCAAGTTCGTCAGTGCCAAGCCAGCGCTGCGAATTCTCGAAGCAGGTGGGTTTAGAATGGCGCTGCCAGGAATGAAGTCAGCGGCGAACGGCTTGGAGTCACGAGACAGGTTGAACGACGTTGCCTTGAAGCCGGTTGCATAGCTAGCATAGGCGTTGAAGTTGTCGTTGATTTCCCAGGCGAGGCGCACCGAATAAGTGGTGTTCTCGTCATTCGAGCGACCGCTTTCCACCGCGTTCGGGATGTTCAAGAATGGACGCTGGAACTGCACCGCCGTCAGGCCCAAGAAGGCGTTACAAGTTGGCAAGCCCAATGGCGATGCAGGTTGTGGACAAGCCACCCCTGCGATCGAGCGTGCATAAGCTGCCGCCCCGGCCGCCCCGATTGCTGGAGTCAAAGCGCCTGCGTAGAAAGCGTCCCCAAACACAACCAGATCGAGGTTTGCGAATGGTTCAGTCGCCGTGACATCAGTGCGCACTTTCTTGGCGTCTTTGGTATAGTTGAAGCCGCCGGTTAGGGTGAGGGAATCCGTGATTTTATAATCAACGGTGCCGAATACAGACTGAGCGTCTGCATCCAAACCAAACTTTTCTTTCGTTCCGGTCCCGGCTGCAAAATAGGTACCCGATGGGAGGCGGTTTGTCGCTTCGATCAGCAGGATTGGCGAGGAAGCCCCACCGGTTAGAGCCAGCACATAGTTGCGGAAGTCTTTTCCATAAACCACGGCCGAATCTTGCTTGATATTTTCTTTGAACAAATAGCCACCAAGCAAGAAATTCACTGGGCCGTCATAGTTCGACGTCAAGCGGAATTCTTGGGTCAATGTGTCGATGTCTTGGATTTGAGGCACGCTTGCCAAGGCAGCGCTGGTGAAGTCGACGTCACCGTCTTGCTCACCATACGAGTTGCGATAGGCCGAAATCGACGTAAATGACAATTTGCCAAAGTCATAATCGACTTGCATCGAAACGCCGCGGTTTTCGATCAAATTGGTTGGTGGAACGTCCGAATAAACCCGATCACCGAACGAGGAATTCTCAACGATCCGGCCGCCGATTGCTTTGATGGCCGCACTTGCAGGGCCGCTCAACACGTTGGCGACAGCACAGCACAATTCGTCGAGCTTGTCATAATCTGCAATCACGCGAACTTTCAGCGTATCGCTTGGCTTGATCAGCAAATCGGCCCGCACATTGAAGCGGTCGCGATCGTTGATGTTCACGCCAAGGCCGATGTTTTCGACATAACCATCGCGCTTGTTATAGCCAAACGACAAAGCACCAGCAGCATTTTCACCCAATGGGCCAGTGATGTCAGCTTTAGCAACAATGGCGTTGAAGTTGCCATAGCTCAATTCTGCGGCACCGCCATACTCAAACTTTGGCTCGCGGGTCACCAGCGAGATCACGCCTGCCGAAGCGTTTTTGCCGAATAGGGTCGATTGTGGGCCGCGCAATACTTCGACGCGCTGCAGGTTAGGAAGATCACCAATCGATGCACCGGCGCGTGAGCGATAAACGCCGTCGATGAAGATCGCGACCGAAGGTTCGATACCCGCATTGTTCGCACCATTGCCGAAGCCGCGAATGATGAAGGTTGCGTTGGTGGAGCTTTGGTTGGTGCTGACGCGCAGCGATGGGACCAAGGTCTGAATATCGTTCAAGTCGCGAACTTGTGCCTTGTTGATGGTGTCAGCAGAGGTCACCGACACCGCAACTGGGATAGATTGCAAGGTGGTTTCGCGCTTTGTCGCCGTCACGATGACGACTTCGGTTTCTTGATCTGCTGCAGCCGGAGCGGTTTGGGCTTGCGCAACGCCTGCGAAGCCGAGGCCAGCAAAGCAAATGGACGAAAGCAGCGCAATTCGGCTGATCTTAGAAGTGCTGTTTGAACGCATGTGTGTTTCCCCAAAAGAATCTTTTTTGGTCCAAACCTAAGCAAAACTTGGGATTGGCCTTTGTTGTCCGAAGATGAAGACATCTTGGTCTGTTATATCGTTAGACTGCTCGCTTTCAACCTGCAACACGCGTGAAGCGTTTTTCCGGCTCTTGACTGCATGCCTTCGAAAGTGTTGCCCGAAAGGCGCAAAAGTGCGGGCAATTTCGTCCAAGATGCCAATGATTTAGGCTGTTTTCGCCTAAAATACTAACAAAAGGTAACTAGGCGAGCTTTATTTCGCGAAGCCTTTGCTCCAAAAAGTCCTGCGCGTTGATTGGTTCATACTTAATCGGACCATTCATTGGCAGCGTTTCGATCAACACGTCAGGTGAAAAGTGCAAGAAAAAGGGCGAAGAATAGCGCGCAAATCTGGCGCGTTCTGGCTCGGGATTGATGACTCTGTGCACGGTTGAGGGGAGGCGATCATTGGTTAGGCGCGCCAGCATGTCGCCAATATTGATTACCACACAACCTTGCGGTGCCGTGACCGCCTGCCATTGGCCGGATTTATCGAGCAATTGTAAGCCTGGCTCTTCTGCGCCCAGCAACAACGTAATCACATTGATGTCGCCATGGGCACCCGCGCGAATAGCGCCCGGTGTGACGTCGGGGCCGAGCGCTGGATAATGCAGGGTGCGTAGGATCGAATTGCCCTCGGCGACCTTGTCGTCGAAATAGTCGGTTGGCAGATCTAAATAGGTGGCGATTGCGCGTAAAATGCGTTTGCCCAAACGATCGAAGTCTTCAAACATTGCCTTCTGGCTGGCATCAAAGTCAGGCACCTGTGGCATCGGTACATTGGGGGGCATGACGCTTGCAAAGCGATGATCGTCCGGCAAGTCACGGCCTTGATGCCAAAATTCCTTCAAATCCGCGATGGTGTGGTCTTTAGCGGTCTCCACTCCAAAGGCTGTATAGCCGCGCTGACCCGCACCGACGGGCGACTTATAGGATTGCTTCACGTCCACCGGTAAAGCGAAGAAAGCCTTGGCCTTTTCCAGCGTGGCGTCGATGACTTTCTGATCGACGCCATGGTCTGCGACGATCGCAAAGCCAAACCGCTCAAACCAGCCGCCCAATTCTTTCGAAAACCCGGCAAAGTCGGTGTCATAGGTTTTCATGGATACGGGTTTGATAACAGACTCTGGCATGGCGGGGGGCTCCAAAACGGCCTTGGCTTCTAGGGGAAGGGCGGTGAAATCTCAAGGCGTCATTGCGTCTCAGGTCGTTTTGTTTTGCAAAATGTATAAGATGTTTGACATTTGTTGGCGCTGATACTACCGGATGCTATGTAAAACATCTTTGTCATTTTGCTTTAAGAAAGGTCTTGGTTATGACGCTTGCGGAAAAAAGGGCGGGCCTATCGCTCGCGATAGGAATTTGCATTTTCGCTTATTTAACAGCCAATATGATAGATGGTTGGACTATCCCTGACCAAGAGGCGCGCCACATCTGGCGAACCTGGTTATTTGTTTTGGGCCTCGGCACCTTGGGTGAGGGTGCCGTAAGTGTTTGGGCAAATTACATGCGCAAGCGGGGTGCCTTGGAGGATGAGCGAGACGAGCAAATCGTCGCACGGGCGGATCGACTTGGCCTGCTTGTTGGGTTTTGCGCGATCAATGTGCTCATCTGGCAAATCCTGTGGCAATCAACCCTTCCAGCCCCAGTGCCATTGACCTTGAATATCCAGCATTTGCCAACCTTGTTCTTTGTTCTGATGTCGGTTTTGTTCTTGTGTCATGGGGTTAAGCAGATCATGATCCTTGTTCTGGGTCGCTCATCCTAATGGCCGTCAGCAAAGGCCGGGTGCTCAATCAGATCCGGCAGCTGCGAACACAAGCCGGCCTCACCCAACAGGACTTTGCCAATCTTGTTGGTGCCACCCGCCAGACCATTTTGGCGATTGAGGCCGAGAAATATGCGCCATCGCTCGAACTGGCGTTTCGGATGTCGCGGGTATTGTCAGTTCCGTTTGAGACCTTGTTTCAGTTTGAAGAAGAAGGGACGAGCTTGAAGTAGGGCGTCCACTGTGAAGAAATTCAAATAAGCCCTGTGCGATTTTCTCCGCTTGCGCTTATGATGGTGCCACCCGACTTGAGGCTAACCGGCGCAAGTCCCGGGTCACCAAACAGGAAGATGCTCATGTCGCAGACTAGTCAAAGCCCCATCGAACTTTACTATTGGCCAACCCCGAATGGTTGGAAAATTTCCATCGCGCTGGAAGAAATGGGGCTGCCCTATGTCATGAAGGCCGTTGATATTGGCAAAGGCGCTCAATTTGAGCCCGCCTTCCTCGCCATCAGCCCGAATAACCGTATGCCAGCAATCATTGATCCAAACGGGCCAGATGGTCAGCCAATCTCGGTGTTTGAGAGCGGTGCCATTCTGCAATATCTTGGCCGCAAGACTGGCCAGTTTTATCCAAGTGATGAGCGTGCCCGCGTCAAAGTTGACGAATGGGTGATGTGGCAAATGGCGGGCCTTGGGCCCATGTCGGGCCAAGCCAGCCACTTCCGTCTTTATGCGCCTAATCTGGTCGATGACCCTAAATTGATCGAATATGGCCAAACCCGTTACACCAACGAAGTCAATCGTTTGTATGGCGTTATGGAGCGCCAGCTTAAAGAAACCCCGTATCTGGCAGGGGATTATTCCATCGCCGATATGGCTTCTTATCCTTGGATCCGTGGTGCCAAATTATTTGGCCAAGATCTTGAAGAATTCCCCCATGTTAAAGCGTGGTTTGAAGGCATTGACGCCCGCCCAGCTGTTATAGCCGGAAATGCGGTGGGGGCGGATTTGCGCAAGCCAGCAGGCGAGCAATCCAAGGAAGATATGAAGGCTGCAGCCAAATCTCTGTTCGGTCAAACAGCTGCTGTCACCAAGACTTAAGTCAATATCTTGGGAGGGCAGGGCGTCCTTCGGCCTAGCCCTTCCAATTCACCGCTTGCTCCAACAAATATTGTCGGAACGCAGCGATCCGCTTGGAGCGGCGTAAATCTGCGGGATAGATGAAGAAGACGTCGATATTCGGCCCATCTGTTTCTGGGAAGACTCGCATGAGGCCAGTATCGGCTTGCGCCAGATAATCTGGCAGGCCCCCAATGCCGAGGCCGGCAACCACAGCTTTCACCAATGCAGAGACATTATTGATCGTCAGCGCTGCCTCGCGCGGGCGATGTTCTTCTCGGCCCAAGGTGAGGGCAAAGTCCAGCACCTTCATCGGGTCGCCCGAACGCGCGCCATAGGCGATCACCCGATGATTGGCCAAATCCTCTGGTGTCTTGGGCATACCGTGCTTGGCGATATATTCCCGCGAGGCATAGAGCGAGGTTGTGATCGACAGGATCTTCCGCTGGATCAGGTCAGCGTGGGTCGCCTCCCACAGGCGGATCGCGCATTCCGCTTCCAAAGTGGTGAGGTCAAGCTCACGGTCATCGAGAAGCAGGCGCAACGAAACGTCTGGATAGGCGTCCATAAAGCCGCCCAAGCGGGGCGCGAGCCAGGTCGCCCCAATACCAATTGGGGCGGTCACGATCAGTTCCCCTTGTGGGCGGTCGCGTGCATCCTTCAGATTAGACTCCGCCACAGCTGCGATCGTCGCCATCTGGCCCGTCGATTGTTGTAATACTTTGCCAGGCCCGGTCAGGATTAGGCCCCGCGCATGGCGGTGAAACAGGGGAACGCCCAGCCCATCTTCGAGCGCCGCGATTTGCCGGCTGACAGCCGATTGCGACAGACCGACTTTTTCGGCGGCAGCGGTGAGGCTGCCTGTATCTGCAGCGGCGTGAAAGGTTTTAAGCTTGTCCCAGTCCATGCATTAACCTGACTTACTTTGTGAGTCTCGTCCAGCTTTCAATCTGAGAGAGGCTTCTGTTTTGTGAGACTTTTTAGCTGAGCCGACCAGGACTAGCCAGCCTTCTTTGACAGGATGTTCAAATAATGCGCGCGCTGGCGGTGCAAGATGATGATCCCAACGGTTAGCGCGACACAAAAGATCAAAAACATCAAGAACACACCATAGGGACCCGCCCAGTTTGCCAGTAACCCACAAATCAGCGTTGCAAGCCAATATTTTCGAGCAACTTTGCCGTGTGACTCGCCCGATCGGATTGCCAATTGGTAGACGTGGTCGGCATGGGCAGACATTAGATTAGCCTTTTGCCGCATGCGCCACATCACGGTCAAAATGGCATCCGCCAACAATGGCAAGAAGCAAAGTACGATGGCAAACACGCTTATCGCTAGGCCTGCGACACTCGCCCCAATGCCGCCGATCAATAGCCCGATAAACAGGGCACCTGCGTCACCGGCAAAAATACGCCCGCCAAAAACGTTCCAATAAAGAAAGCCCAAACAGGATGCCGCCACGATCAAGCAGATCAAGCCCGGAATATAGACAGAGGGATCATAATAGGGTGCCGCTTGCAGCCACAATAAACCTAAGGCGGTTAGGCCAATCGCGCTGGATCCAATCGCCAGTCCATTTGCGCCATCCATGAAATTGACGGTATTTGCGATAACAAGTATCCACAAAATGGTTCCAAGACCTCCCGCCACGCCACCCAATGGCAAGCCAAATGAGCCTTCACTGACGGGGTTTAGGAAGATTGGGATGACCTCAACGCGTGCCCCAAAAATCACGAACATGCTGGCAAGAACCACCATGATAGCCAGTTTAAACTTCGCGCCGAGTTGCCGCCGATCATCAAAATAACCCAGAACACCTCCTGCTAAGGCCATAGCCAGACACAGGTAAATCGGACGCATCGCTTCGCCTCGCAAAGCGTCCCAAAAGTCTGCCCTGAAAGTATAATCTTGGGCGACAGACAGCCAAAGGACGCCAATCATACAGACAAAGCCAAAGATTGTGCCGACCATAATCCCAATCCCGCCAGAGGTGGGCGTCGGGCGATCATGCAGTTTGCGTGCTTCATCCGGCAAATCCAATACCGATCCACGAACCATTAAAGCCGTAACAAGCCAGCTCACCGCACAGGCGAGAATTAATGTAAGACCGATGTAGGGGTATGGAACGGCAGGCATAGCCCCACCTTAACAGTACCACGCGGGGAGGGGGAAGGCGTTTGCCGGATCAATTGCAGAAGCGCCTGCTGCATGCCCCACTTAGCCATGCATTTTTGCAGTCCTGCTTAACCCGCACGGACCTTTTTATTCCGCTCCAGCATCCCTACTTAGGAGTGGCAGTGAGCCTCCGCTGCGGACACTTGATGGTTTCGCGTCTCGTACGGTGATCGGTGTCTCCTCCCCCCAAGAGGCCGCCTCAAAGGGCCGCATTCTCACTGGATGCGGCCTCTTTTTTTTGCCCCCAGGTTTTGCCCTTAACTATTATTCTCACGAAATCGCGAGAAACTGTCAGAACTTCGCGACGGAAGCTTAAGCCTCCCCCGTTATCAGCACTATTAGTGCCGTTTCTTCGGGAGTTTTTATGCCGTCAGTCAAATCTTCACCAGCTCTCGTTTCTATTCTGGCCCTTATAAGTCTGGGGGCATTGGCCGGATGTGGCGGTGGCGGTGGAACTGGCGACACAGGCTCCGCTGGCGTCGGCGTCACCTTGACCGTTCCAGGTTCGCCAACCTTGGTTGCGCTTGATCCTAGCAATACCTCCATCAAAGTCCATTATACAGCACCCACGGCGACAGGCGGATCTGCGATCACCAGCTATACCGCCAGTTGTGCAGCTGGGGGTGTCACACGGACCGGCATTGGCACCACAAGCCCGATTGATGTCACAGGCCTCACCAATGGCACCGCCTATAGCTGCTCAATCACGGCCAACAATGTAACAGGCACCAGCGCCAGCTCTGCCGCCGCCAGCGCAACCCCGGGATTACCTATTGCCCCCGCAGCGCCTACGATCGGCGCGGCTACACCCGCGGATCGAGGGGCCAGCATTGCCTTTTCCGCACCTCTGATCACCGGCGGCTCACCCATCACCAGCTATAGCGTCACCTGTGTCAATGGCACGGTGAGCATCAGCGCCGCAGGCTCTACCAGCCCAGCCACGGTAATAGGCCTGTCGAATGGCCTGACCTATAGCTGCAGCGTTCGGGCCATCAATGCGGTGGGTACCAGCCCAGCCTCGGCCAGCGTCAACGTGGTGCCCAATGGGGCCGTCGCCACGCCAGCCGGAGTGGCGGAGTTCACCACCATCGACTTCAACGCCTTGGACAATTTCGCCAGCCCAACATTGCCAGCCTATTATGATGGCACGGTCACGGCGGACGATAATACCCCAGCCAATAATGCGATCACCAATCGGGCGGCCAGCCTTGGCCGGGTCCTCTTCAATGACCGCCGCATCAGCGTGAATGATACCATTTCCTGCGCCTCCTGCCACCGCCAAGCCAATGGCTTCAGCGATCCCCGCCAGTTCAGCACCGGTGTATCCGGGGCGACCTTCACCGACGCCCATTCCATGCGCCTAGGCAACATCCGCTATTATCGCCCCGGGACCATGTTCTGGGACAAGCGCGCAGCGAGTGTCGAGGCCCAAGCGACCCAACCGATCCAGAATGTCGTTGAAATGGGCTGGGACACGGCGGCGGGCGGCATTGCTGCCCTCATCACCAAGATGAACGCCACGACCTATTACCCAGACCTGTTCAACTTCGCCTTTGGCAGCCCCACCATTACCGAAGCCCGCATCCAACAAGCCTTGGCGCAGTTTGAGCGCGCCATGGTCTCGACCGGCAGTAAGTGGGACACCGGCTATGCCAGCGTGTTCAGCGCCACCGGCCCCAACCGAAACTTAGGCGTCGATTTGCCCAATTTCACCGCCCAAGAGAACCGTGGCCGCACGCTTTACTTCAACCCTCCCAATCAAGGCGGGGCAGGGTGCGCCGCTTGCCACACGGCACCCACCTTTGCTTTGACGGCGAACTCCCTCTCCAACGGTTTAGACGCAGGCGAGACCCGCATCTTCAAGTCGCCCTCCCTCAAGAATATGGGCGTCGGCGGTCCCTTCATGCACGACGGCCGCTTCACCACCCTCGAACAAGTGGTCGAGCATTATAATAGCGGCATCCAAGACGGCCCCGCCTTGGATAACCGCCTGCAACGCAACGGCACCCCCCAACGTATGAACCTGTCGGTCGTCGACAAAGCCGCACTAGCTGCCTTCCTGCGCACTTTGGACGACACCGCTTTATTGACCGACCCGAAGTTTTCAAGCCCGATGCGGAAGTAGGGGGCTTACGAACTCCCCTCTCCCTCTGAGAGAGGGGGCGGGGCTGAGGGTAGCTGCTTGCGCGCCTGATTTTCGAGGAGACCGATCAGAGTCTCCAACTCCTCAAAAACAGCACGGTCTGAGAACCGCATTACCCGATATCCAAAGTTCAAAAGCTGCGCATCGCGGGCCTGATCACGTGCGCGAACTTCTGGAAGTTCATGAATACCACCATCAATTTCGACCACCAAACGGTGGGACAGGCAGGCAAAGTCGACGATGATGCCATGAATAGGAACTTGGCGACGAAACTTTAGCCCTGCAAGCTGACGATTACGAACCCGCCGCCAGAAAACCTCTTCACTCTTAGTTGAGCGCTGCCGCAATGAGCGGGCTCGCTTCAACAATCGTGTTGGAACATCTGGAATAATGGATATTCTACAAGTAAATCTTAAGGTGTAAACGACTTGCCGCACTTTCTCCCCTCGCCCCCCAATGGGGGAGAGGGGCGGGGGTGAGGGGGCCTTTGCGCAGAGTCTCAGTGGTTCGTGTAATGAAGGTCTCCTAGAAGCGTTTTAATGCGGGTGAGCGTAAGCCCTCACCCCCGTCCCCTCTCCCAGTGGGAGAGGGGAGTCACAGCGGGATCTCCCCTCGCCCCCCAATGGGGGAGAGGGGGCGGGGGTGAGGGGGCCTTGGCGCAGAGTCGTGGTTGTTCGTTTAATGCAGGCCTCCTAAAAGTACTTCAAAATTGGTGAGTGTAAGCCCTCACCCCCAACCCCTCTCCCAGCGGGAGAGGGAAGAAACACCCATAGCCCCGCCAAGAAAAACCCGGCGGGGGTGACCATAAAGAGGGGCCGGGGCGCATGGGTTGCGCCAAAAAGGGTGGGCCAGATTAACGGACTGGCCCGGATTACGACGCAAACCGTGCGCCCCGGCTGTGTAAGTCTGTGTGCCAAGGGAAGATCATGAGCCCTCCTCTGTGGTTTCATTTCCCCCGCCTGTACATGAAGACCTTTTAAAGAGTAGGTTTAGAGCCCACTCAAGGAGATCCCGCGAGTTTTGTTTCAAGCCTATTGAAAGACTTGACCTCCGGCTTCACACGGCAGTCGGTCTTGAGCACACCGGGCATAGGGCGAGTTTTTCCCTATGAAACTATAAAGCAGCCACGTCTGCCTTACTTAGTCCCGCTTACCAATCCCCAACAGTCGGCCTAACTCTGACCGAAACTCCTCAGCGTTGTGGACGGGGTCTACTTTACGATGCCGAAGCCACGTGGGGATATTTCGTGTGTTATCCCGCTGAAATGGCGCTTCGACCGCCTGTTTAATTAGGGCTTTTGTTTCCTCGGGCGACAGGTTTTGCGCCTTAGCTTGCGCCTCTGCGCGGGCCCTGGCCTTGGCTTCTCGCTGATCCATTTTATCGAGAATGCCCTCCAGATGCTCAATCAAAGCGGCTTCTTCCTGTTTCCGCTCTTGGATAATCTTGTGCTGTTCCTCCTTCGTGCGGAAAAAGGATTTTGACGGGGCAGGCGGGGCGGGGCGTCTGGGTTTCTGGTTCATGGGGCTAAGATTAGGGGTGCACGCGGTCGGTCGGATGGATTGGGTGCGGCACCCCTCTCTCAAAAGGAGAAGGGATCACAGCGGCCTCTCCCCTCGCCCCTTGGGGGTCGACCAATTGGTCGACGGGCGGGGGTGAGGGGGTGCCGACGCAAGGGAGCAATAGCTCTTTCACGGTCATGGGCATCTCGATTTACCAACAATATTGCGCCTGTAAGCCCTCACCCCCGACCCCTCTCCCGGTGGGGAGAGGGGGGTTCCGGCTCCCATCAAGCCCATCCGACAAGTCTTCTTGCCCAAGCTAGGGCTTTAAGAGGTGCGCTTGGCGTGTCGGCGAGGCCAGCGGGAAAGGCGGTCAAGATGGAAACATTTACCCCTTCACCGGCTTCGCCGGAGCTTCCCCGCGAGCGGGGAAGCGGCAAGCGGAGGCAGTTTGGACACACCGCTTCCCCATTCATGGGGAAGCTGTCCCGAAGGGACTGAAGGGGCTTTACCCCCACCATGTCATCCCCGCCGCAGCGAGGCGGAGAGCGGGGACCCCCAAGGACTTTGCGGCACAAGGTCCCCGATAGGCTGACGCCTTCGGGGATGACAGCGCAAGAGAAGATGGATTTGCCTAAGAACGCCCTTAAGCCTCGCCCCCACCTTAGCCACCCGAGAAGTCTTCCTGCCCAAGCTAGGGCCGCAAGAGGCGCGCTTCGTGCGTCGGCATAGTCGTTCTTGACCACGCATATTGCGCGGCCTCGCTAGGGAATGTTGGTAGGGGAGGAACCGCCTGCTGCAACGGGGGGGTGGACGGACGAGGGGCGGCGTCGGAGCGTTGAGGAGATGGAGGGAAGAGAGCGATCGTTTTGGAGTTAAGCATTCCGACTGAACTAAACCCTACGAGCGGCGTGCTTGACTGAGACAAGGTGCAATTGGTCGGATTGCATCGGCGCTATTTGATCTGCTTTGCGCCGATCTTCGAGTGCTTTAAACTGATCAATGGTAGTGATTTCTGGTACATCAAATAGTTGAAAACTGCGCGAGATTTTTAAACCCATGATAAATGATCAACAGATTTGGGAAGAACTGTCTGCTTTTGAGAGCCGTGCGTTCATTAAGAGATGGTTTGAAACCCGACATAGCAGGGAGAAAACGGGTGCTCAAAGTGCTAAGATTGCATCGAGCTTCACACAGGGAAGGGAGTACTTTGCAAGTGCAAAAATTGCGGCAGCAAGCGTCCGACCTCTGCTGCTGTATTATGGGGCATTATCATTGTCCCGGGGAATGATTCAGTTGCTTAATCCATTGAAAAAAGAAGAAAATTTAAGGCAGAGCCATGGCTTGGAAGTCGTGGGTTGGCAAAATACCTTATCTGGAGGGTTGGCAAGTGTCCTAGATTTAAAGGTACGGTGTACCAACGGCACGTTTAGTGAATTGGTTTACGCAACTGGTAACCGACAAGCAACCGGCAGTCTAATTGGCCCGACACTGGCCAAAGGATTCTATCACGTTGAATGGCCTCAGCCAAATTTCCTTAGTGATCATTCGCAAATAACTTTGGATGACCTACTGTCACGGGATGTCGGATTGCAAGGATTGTATTCGAAAACGACTCAAAAACCGAGCCGGGTCCACCTTTCAGAAGTAGTATTGGATAACAATCAAGCGTGTGTAAGTGTTTTTTATTTTGGAAATGGCATTCAGGAAGATCAAATATACTCGAAATTTAAATGGCCACCACATACTAAGTTTGAATACAGAGTCCGTACTACTAGACATGCCATTGGGAATTTTTTTACTATATTGACTGGGGATAACCCGGAGGTGGCAAAACAGCTTGTCCCCATGACTCAGTTCGAAGCAGGAGACTTGATACACTTAATTGAAGACTTTCAAAACGGTGACCGACTATCCGAATTGCTTAGATCATTTCTTTTATCATACTATTTGGGCATGCTGGTTAGATATTTTCCTTCCTATTGGATCGCATCGCTTAGAAATGAGCAGGGTGACATTGCGCAACCAGTATTAATGGCTGCAGTAAACTCGGTGGCTTCGAATTTTCCAAAGTTGACACTTCAAGCATGCTCCTAAGGCCGCTTCCTTGGCCTATTCGAGGTCCACCGGTGATGTTCGGTTTCTGCTTTAGGTGAGCACCCTGCGAGTTGACATTGATCTACTCGGACACCCGCGAACAATCGCGAACAATCCAAAGCTAATCGTTTCATGGCTTCCCCTAAAAATTGCTGAGCGCATCGTAAGATGCGTCCTTTAAAATTTACCGTTGGGGTAGGGCGACTATGCACGCATGCTTGCGTGTGTCGCAATTGACCGGACCGCACGAGGCGCGCATCAATGGAAGATGATAATTGTTGCCCGTGGCTGACGCGCGCTTCCACCCCCCCACTGCACCCCCACCTTGACCCAAACCGCGTCCGGATATAGGAACGCCGCCGAAGAAAGCCTCTGAGTCTTGGGGTGCCTTGAGGGCATGGCTTAGGTTTGTGGGGTCTTCCAGACACTGTGATCATCTCGCGCATGGCGCACCGGACCAAGGGGGACGGTGGTTTTGCTCGTTTTGGCGTTTGCGTTTGGAAGCTAGGGCTGCGCGCGCAGCTTGGCCTCCTTGGTTACCCGTCTTGGCGGGACGCGCATTGGAAAGAGGGTAATAGCCACCCATCCGTCGGCTATACAGGAGCGTTATAGAAACATGCCAACGATCAACCAGTTGATCCGTAAGCCGCGCCAACCATTGAAGGTGCGCAACAAGGTTCCAGCCCTGAAAGGCTGCCCTCAACGTCGTGGTGTTTGCACCCGCGTTTACACCACCACCCCAAAGAAGCCGAACTCGGCTTTGCGTAAGGTTGCTAAGGTTCGTTTGACCTCGGGTTCTGAAGCTGTGTGCTACATCCCCGGTGAAGGCCATAACCTGCAAGAGCACTCGGTGGTTCTGATCCGCGGCGGCCGCGTGAAGGATTTGCCCGGCGTTCGCTACCACATTCTGCGCGGCGTTCTCGATACGCAAGGCGTTAAGAACCGTAAGCAACGCCGTTCGCATTATGGTGCGAAGCGTCCGAAATAATTCGCTAGGCGAATTATTTCAATTTTTGTTTCTCGCGGGCTCCAACCCGCAAGTTGTTTCTTGCAGGCCATGCCCTGCTGCTAAAGTCTAGACACGAGGTTTTCCCATGTCACGTCGTCGCCGCGCCGAAAAGCGCGATATCCTGCCAGACCCGAAGTTCGGGGATATGGATGTCACAAAATTGATGAATTACATCATGTATGAGGGCAAGAAGTCGGTTGCAGAATCGACCATCTATGGTGCCTTCGATCTCTGTGAGAAGCGCGCTAAGCGGTCCGCTTTGGAGGTCTTCCATGATGCTCTTGATAACATCTCTCCAGCCATCGAAGTGCGTTCGCGCCGCGTGGGTGGGGCAACTTATCAGGTTCCAGTCGAAGTCCGTGCAGAGCGCCGCAAGGCATTGGCTCTCCGCTGGCTCGTGGGCGCTGCGCGCAAGCGCAACGAAACCACCATGCAGGAGCGTCTTGCTGGTGAGTTGACCGACGCCGCTATGAACCGCGGTTCGGCTGTCAAAAAGCGTGAAGACACGCACAAGATGGCTGAAGCGAACCGCGCATTCTCGCATTATCGCTGGTAATTCCAGCAAAACCACCCCTGAAAGGGTTTTTCAATGCCTCGCACCCACGCGATTTCTGACTATCGCAACTTTGGCATCATGGCGCACATCGACGCTGGCAAGACCACGACGACTGAGCGCATTTTGTACTACACCGGTAAGTCCCACAAGATTGGCGAAGTCCATGACGGTGCGGCTACCATGGACTGGATGACGCAAGAGCAAGAACGCGGCATCACCATCACGTCCGCTGCGACCACCTGCTTCTGGCGCGACAAGCGCTTGAACATCATCGACACCCCAGGACACGTGGACTTCACGATTGAAGTTGAACGTTCGCTGCGCGTGTTGGATGGTGCTGTCTGCGTGCTTGACGGCAACCAAGGTGTTGAGCCTCAGACCGAAACCGTCTGGCGCCAAGCGGACAAGTATGACGTGCCCCGCATCGTGTTCGTCAACAAGATGGATAAGATCGGCGCGGACTTCTACAACTGCGTCAGCGAAATCGTCACCCGCGTGGGTGGTAAGCCTGTGTGCTTGCAATTGCCGATCGGCGCTGAAAACAACTTCAAGGGTGTGATCGATCTGATCGCCATGAAGGCGATTGTCTGGTTGGAAGAAAGCTTGGGCGCGAAGTTCAACGTGGAAGAAATTCCCGCTGACCTTCTGGAGCAAGCCAAAGAATACCGCCACAAATTGCTCGAAGCCGTCGTCGAAATGGACGATGAAGTGATGATGGAATATCTCGAAGGCGTTGAGCCTGACGAAGAGACCATCAAGCGCTTGCTGCGTCTGGCTGTTCGCCGTCGTGCGTTCCACCCCGTGCTTTGCGGTTCTGCGTTCAAAAACAAGGGCGTACAGCCTTTGCTTGACGCGGTTGTCGACTATTTGCCATCGCCAGCAGACCGCGAAGCGATCAACGCAATCGACTTCAAGACCGATGAAGAAACCAGCCGTCAGCCAACCGACGAAGATCCATTCTCGATGCTGGCCTTTAAGATCATGGACGACAAATTCGTCGGCACCATCACGTTCTGCCGCGTTTACTCGGGCAAGTGTTCAACGGGCGATGGCGTGTTGAACTCTTCGCGCGATAAGAAAGAACGCATTGGCCGCATGTTGTTGATGCATGCGAATAACCGCGAAGACGTGAAGGAAGCCTATGCAGGCGACATCGTTGCCTTGGCTGGTCTGAAAGAAGTCCGCACCGGGGACACCCTGTGCGACACCTTAAAGCCCGTGATCCTTGAGCGTATGGAATTCCCAGAGCCTGTGATCGAAATCGCGATTGAGCCTAAGTCGAAGGCAGACCAAGAAAAATTGGGTCTGGCCTTGGCCAAGCTTGCGAACGAAGATCCATCGTTCCGCGTGTCGACCGACCAAGAAAGCGGCCAAACCATCTTGCGTGGCATGGGCGAATTGCACTTGGACATTAAGGTCGACATTCTGCGTCGTACCTATGACGTGGACGCAAACGTGGGTCAGCCAAAAGTGGCGTATCGCGAACGCATCAACAAGCGCGCTGAAATCGACTACACCCACAAGAAGCAAACCGGTGGTACCGGTCAGTTTGCCCGCATCAAGCTCATTTTTGAGCCAGGTGACCCAGGCACTGGCTTTACCTTCGAAAGCCAAATCGTCGGTGGTTCGGTGCCGAAGGAATATATCCCAGGCGTCATTAAGGGCCTCGAAAGCTCGGTTTCTAACGGTCTGTTGGCGGGCTTCCCGCTGATCGACTTGAAGGCAACCCTGATCGACGGCGCTTACCACGATGTGGACTCGAGCGTTTTGGCGTTCGAAATCGCAGCACGCGCCGCTTTCCGTGAGTTGAAGCAACATGGCGATCCACGTCTGCTTGAGCCCATCATGAAAGTGGAAGTCGTCAGCCCAGAAGAGTTCACGGGTTCCGTGATCGGCGACATCAACTCGCGTCGCGGGATGATCCAAGGCCAAGACATGCGCGGCAACGCAAACGTCGTGAACGCCATGGTGCCTCTGGCTAACATGTTTGGCTATGTGAATGATTTGCGGTCCTTCTCCTCGGGTCGCGCGTCGTTCTCCATGTCCTTCGACCACTATGAAGAAGTGCCACGGGCCGTGAGTGCGGAAGTACTCGCCAAGCTTGCTGGCTAATCCCAACCCCTTTTACCCAACTTATGAAAAGCTGAGAGACAAAAATGGCTAAGGAAAAGTTTGAACGTACGAAACCGCATTGCAACATTGGTACGATTGGTCACGTTGACCATGGTAAGACGACGTTGACGGCGGCGATCACGATGACGCTGGCGAAGGCTGGTGGTGCGAAGGCGATGAGCTATGCAGACATCGACGCAGCGCCAGAAGAAAAGGCGCGTGGTATTACGATTAATACCGCGCAC
>VYLR01000188.1_pt1 | contig 24588 bp, 27 predicted proteins | sample 5114291 | NCBI WGS metagenome assembly VYLR01 (sample SAMN12291774, study PRJNA351875) | freshwater metagenome | isolation source: freshwater lake | place: USA: Michigan, Lansing Lake | collected 2013-08-14 | reverse complement strand
ACACCCCACACCCCACACCCCACACCCCACACTGTTCACCGAATAGGTACTGATACTATTTGGGAACGATTGTCAAACAATTGTAAAACTTCGTTATATTTAAGGAACATTTGAGAGACTAAGGAGCAGCGGAGTTGTGGCTTTATACGCGGATTTGCATCGGCATTTAGGGGGATCGGTAGTACCGAGAATTCTCTGGCGCTACTTTCACAGACAGGAGCGGGATTTAGCGGCCAAATTCCCAGAATACCCCGCTTTTGAGGAATTTTACACCCGCGAACGCAATAGTTTAGATGAGTATTTAGAATTACACACCCTTGTGGAAAGTGTCCAAACCGCCCAAACTTTGCCCTATTTTATCTATCGTCTGATTCGCGGTGCTTACATCTTCGAGAATCTGGCCTATTTAGAATTGCGCTATACTCCTTACTATCGCACCGACGAACATTTGAACCAAACAGAGCGCATCGAGCAAATGCGATCGATTGTCGAGATCGTTGGTCAAGCCTCGAAAATGAGCGAATATCCGATTATTACCAGTCAAATTCTCTGTATGCACTCGCGACTTCCCTACGAAATCAACAAAGCGATCGTTGATCTGGCCCTAGGGATGAGAGAATACGTCTGTGCGATCGATATTGCTGGGGGTGATTCCTACTACCAAACTCGACTAGAGGAATTTGCTGGTTTATACAGTTATGCCAGGGAAGAGGGTTTAAATACCACCGGCCATCTTTACGAAACAAAGGACGGTTGTTATCCCCAATTACTGCCCTATCTGCAAAGAATTGGTCACGGTATTCAAATTCCCCTACAATATCCGGAACTGCTGCCGGAAGTTGCCCGTCGTCATCAATGTTTAGAAGTCTGTCCCACCACCTATTTAAAAACTGGCACCCTCGAAAGTTTATCGCAATTAAAGATAGTCTTTGATCGCTGTTTTGAAGCGGGGGTTGATATTGCCATCTGTACCGATAATGCTGGTTTACACAATGTCCGGCTGCCCTTCGAGTACGAAAATTTACTCACCCTAGACGTGATCGACTTTCGACAATTACAAGCTTGTCAAGATGCGGCTTTTCGCCATGCTTTTGCCTGGCCCTATAGTCAAAAACCTGCCTCACTTTTAACCGGTTTGTTATCAGTGGATAATCCCAAATTACCGGTTTATCACTAACAAAATTAACCTTAGTTCGGGTTAGGCAAATTCTTTACCGCTCCCGAACTATAGCGTTTTTCCACTCTCCTGCATTTGGTTTCGGGAATTCTACTGAATCTTGATTAAACTCAACCCAAAGAGAGTATAAGTACAGAGAGAACCAAGACCGAACATCAGGGAACGAGCGATCGGGACATTAGTGATATAAAAAAGGGAAAATAGAAGCCGGAGGATCACAAAAGCGATCGCACAGTTAGCGGCCAGGGAGGAGGAGACTCCTGTAACGTAGGCCATGAGAGCGGCGGCACTATAGATCATAAAGGTTTCAAAACCATTTTGATGAGCCCAAGTTGCTCGTTTAGCGTAGTCTGGGAGTTGGTCGAACATTGCCCGGGGAGCGGAGGTATCGTAACCCACCTTAGCTCTAGCGTAGGCGACCAGCAGAAAAGGTAGATAGACAGAGATAGCGGCAGCCACTATCGAATAGAGAAGAATGGCACTGACGGAGAGATTCATTGCGGAATTTAGTCAAAATAAAATAGGGTAACTAGCTTGCGTTGATCTTCCGCTTCCGCGCAGGTTTGCAAAAGGGTCTGACTGTCGTGGAAAGCAAAACAGATTAACTGTTGACAACGATTGATAATCTCGCGATTACAGAGGCTGCTGGCTTCCCCTAGAGATAGATGGTCATTTTCGGGACATTCCACCAGATGGATAACCTGCTGGAGTTGTTCTTGGGATTCCAGGGGCTGGCGATCGAGACTTTGGGGTAAGATCACGGTTAACAGATTAGGATCTGCCCGCATTGCCCCCTTAATGACGGCGGAATTGGTTCCCGTCGCCCCGGAGGTCATAATCCGATTGCCCGCCAGCACGAGGGCATAGGCCATCATTTCGATCAATTGCTGGTGTGTGATGGGAACGTGACGGGAACCCAATAAAGCGACGCGCTTAGAACCGGTCTGCTGAATGGCGGCTAGTTCTTGAGCTAGAGTGTCTAGGGTGTTAGTGGTATCTACAGATTGACTCAAAGACTTTTACTGCAAATTCGGACTGATTAACCGTCCGTTATTGTAGCATCGAATTGTCATGATCGGAAATTTGGCCCAAAAAACCCCAGCTACCGATCGAGGTGTCCTTTCTGTGGCAGTCTCCTTGAGCCGTCAGAAATTGTTATTGGTGCAGAAGTGCCTCTAGATTCTGCGGTAAGATAGGTGCATAGACGATATTTACCCCAGAGCCATGACCACTTCTCCTGTTCCCCAAGGGGACGATTTTAGCGATCGCCAGATCCGTCCCGTACAATATCGGGATTTGGAAGACATTGAAGCTTTAACCCTGGATGACTTCGATGAGGATATTGATCGTCGCGCCCAAAATTTCCGCACGCAGGTGCAACAGGTGCGTCCTTGGTTTGGGTTGTTTAAAATTCTCAGTTTTTTTCCCAATCCTCTGCAACACCGTTTTCATGTCTATGTGGCCGAGTCCCTGGCCAATCGGGGAGAAGAAGGGAAAATTCGCGGGGCAATCCAAGTCACTCCTTTTAATAGTAGTCGCAGCACTTGGCGGGTGGAACAGGTGCGGGTGCATCCAGCGGAGTCTTTAAGCGAACCCAAGGGCATCGGGGCGCAATTACTGCGTTATTGTCTAGAAACGGTTTGGGAAGCGCGCACCTGGGTGTTAGAGGTTAATATCAATCAAAAGGACAGTTTGGCACTTTTCCGGCAACACGGTTTTCAGCCTTTGGCAGAATTAACCTATTGGTCTTTACCGCCGCAATTATTACAGGAATTGAGCAAACAAGAGGCAGATTTACCGAATTTACTGCCTGTGAGCAATGCTGACGCTCAATTGCTTTATCAATTAGATTGTGTGTCTATGCCGCCGCTACTGCGTCAGGTATTTGATCGCCATATCCAGGATTTTAAAATCAATTTAGTTGATAGTTTGCTCGGTCGCTGTCAAGGTTGGTGCGGCGGTCCGCAAATTAGTCGCGGTTACGTTTTTGAACCACAACGAAAAGCGGCGATCGGTTATTTTGAATTAATCCTATCTAATCGGGATGAGCGACCCCATCAAGCGAAATTAATTGTCCATCCTGCCTACACTTGGCTCTATCCTAAGTTATTAATCCAGATGGCCCAGATCACGCACAAGTATGCCCCTCGATCGCTAGAGTTGATATCTGCTGATTATCAGCACGAAAGACGGGAATATCTGGAACAATTGGGAGCAATCCGCAGTTCCCACACCCTGATGATGTCGCGCTCGGTATGGCACAAAATCCGCGAAACTAAGCCAGAAAATTCCGCCCTGGCAGAAATGCTACAGGGTTTACAACCGGTGCCGCGAACTCCCATCCCTAGTCGGATGTCTTGGTTAAAATGGCCCAATAATCCCCCCCTAGACTCCCTCGACAGTCCGGGAGAAATTCCCCCCGCTAAACCCCCTTCGGAACCCCCCGATCAGGGGCATCCAGTGTGATGGAAAGAGTCGCCGCTTTGGGCTTAGATATCGGCAAAAAACGGGTAGGAGTGGCAGGCTGTGACGGCACCGGTTTAATCGCCACCGGTTTGACCACGATTATCCGTTCTTCCTTTGTTGCTGAGGTAGCACAGTTTGAGGCGATTGTCAAGGAAAGAAATATTAAGATTTTGGTAGCGGGACTGCCCTATACCATGGCGGGAGAGTTAGGATTTCAGGCTAAACAGGTACAAAAATACGCCCAGAAACTAGCGATCTGCTTGGATTTGCCCCTCGAATACATTGATGAGCGTTGCACGTCCCTAGAGGCGGAAGAATTCTTAAAAGCCAAAAAACAGTTTTCCTCTTGGGATAAGGGAGCGATCGATCGGGAAGCGGCGGCGATTATTTTACAACAATGGCTCGATCGCCGACGGCATCGACAACGCATCTAAAAGCAGTTGTCATCGCCCGTCTCGCTCTTGGCGAATCAATACCGTACTGTCTAGCCATTCCACATCATTGGGTAATTCCCGATAGCGTTGTCTGACTGCCTCGATCAAAGCGGGAATCGACTGGCAGCGGCGATCGGGAGTTTGAGAGTTTTCTGGCGATGCGGACAAGTTCGGACTAGCTTCTGATTCCGGCGACGACAAGAGACGTGCGGCTAGAAATTCGGTAAAATCCAAGACCTCTCTCTGTTTGTCTGGCGGCAAATCACGCCATCTCGATAGCAATAACTGTTCGCTGTTCATCAAAAGAATCCACTAAGAAACTCGGTCACTGATTGAACGAACAAAACTGATAACTGATAACTGATAACTGATAACCGATAACTGATAACTGAATTTAAATAGAGACTTCGCTTAATTCGCGAGTGAGATGATCAAAGGGTTCGGCGATCAAAGAGGTGTCGGCAATACCCGCCTCAAGAGCCATGGCTTGAATCATTTCGCTGATGATTTGGATACCGCGCACCGTCGGACCGATGGGAACACCGAGGGAATTATAGGTTTCCCGCAGTCCTTGCAGTACCCGCTCATCTAGAACATTAGTATCGGCAGCCACCAGCGCATAACTGGCATAGCGGAGATAGTAATCCATATCCCGCAGACAGGCAGAATAACGACGGGTGGTGTAGGCATTACCCCCGGCGCGGATCAATTCGGGAACTTCTTCAAATAGACGAATCGCCGCCCCACGCACGAGCGCCGCCGAATTAGCGTTAATGAGGGCGGCGGCAGCTAGACGGGCAGTTCCCGAGGCAAAATATTGTTTAAGATTATCGATCGCATCTCGATCGAGATAACGTCCGGTGACATCGTATTTTCTAATCAGGCTAGTTACCGCGTCTCGCATTATTAAGTTTCTCCCAACAGCAATAAAGACATTTTTGAGTTTCGCTTTATTTATAATCTCACAGGGTTGAACTTCGGGGGACATCCCCAGTCTAACTCTCTTGCTTGTCTAACAATTTGTTGTTTTTTTGAGACATTTCTTTACATTTAAGGCATTGGCTGGACCGCCTCTGGGTGGCGGAATTATCCCTTATTAGTCGAGGTGGTGGACGAGGCACTCAAAATGACGAGATTATCCCGATGAATGATGGTTTCTGCGGCCATATAACCTAATAAACTGGCAATACGCTCGGAATGTTGACCTTTCACTCGATCGATCTCCTCACTACTATAATTAACAATTCCCCTAGCCAATTCCCGGCCTTCTTGATCGCACAATTGCACCGATTCCGAGGCGCTAAATTCCCCCTCCACTTTAGTGATCCCGGCCGCGAGCAGAGATTTTCCCCCCTGACAAATGGCTTGAATCGCCCCGGCATCGAGATAGATTTTACCCATGGGCATTAGTCCGTAGGCGATCCAGCGTTTGCGGGCGTTATCACTGCGTTTTTGGGCCTCAAAACGGGTTCCGATCGCCTCTCCTGCCATAATTTTTAAGATATTACCAGGCTGCCGTCCCCTAGTAATCGCCATTTCTACCCCGGCGCTGGTGGCAATCCGGGCCGCCGCCAATTTAGTCGCCATACCCCCGGTCCCCCACTGACTGCCACTACTACCGGCATCGATCGATAGTTGCGCTAATTGCGCGGGACTAACTCGGGCAATAGCCGCCGCTTCGGGAAATAGCCGCGGATCGGCACTGTAGAGGCGATCCACATCGGTGAGGATAAATAACCAGTCAGCCTCGATTAAACTGGCCACAAGGGCTGATAAAGTGTCATTATCGCCGAATTTTAACTCATCGATCGCCACCGTGTCATTTTCGTTGACAATGGCAATCACCCCTAATTCAAACAAAGCCTGAAAGGTATTATAGGCGTTGACATAACAGGTGCGTTCCATCAATTCGGGACGGGTGAGCAAAATTTGGGCGATCGGTTGACCAAGACTGGTAAAGAGGTCATCATAGATCCGCATCAGACGACCTTGACCGACGGCGGCGATCGCTTGTTTAAGGGCGATTTTTTTCGGTCTTTCCTGTATTCCCAGACGACGGCAGCCCACTCCCACAGCACCGGAAGATACTAATACCACCCGATGACCAGCAGCGCGCAATCGGGTGAGGACTTCCACTAAAGCGGCGATCGTGGAGAGGGATAATTGGCCGGTTTCATTATCGGTCAAACTGGAAGTACCGATTTTGATCACTATGGTTTGGTTCATCATTGTACAATAGTATCCTTAGTATCCTTACTGGACAAAGTTTTCAGGGTGTTTTAATTTACGTCGGCAATATATTATGAATCAAGGCTCTCAACTCAGCCTTTATCTGGAAACTAGCGTCATTAGCTATTTAACGGCAAGACCACGCCGTGATTTAGTGGTTGCTGCCCATCAACAGCTTACCTGTGATCGGACACCGAGTATTTGTACTCCTGAAGAATTAATGTAGGAGAAGTATAATGTTAGACCCTATCCTTGAAGAGCTTCGTCAAATTCGGTATCAAATCGAAAAAGATTGTCAGGATAATCCCCAAATTCTCTCTGAATATTTATATCGAGTTCAATCTCAATATTCTGAGCGATTAGTGCGCCGTTCCCCTCAACCTGCTTTACAAATTGCCCCAGGATAAAGGTATTCATCTGAGAGGAAATTTTAAAATAATTCCCTAGCGTCTGCTTAGCTACAATTATGCCAGAAATTAGTCGTTTTTTAGGGATCATTATTACGATGTATCATAATGAGCATCCGCCCCCTCATTTTCATGTTCGCTACAATCAGCAAAAAGCCCTTATTGATATCGAAAATTTGGCTATTTTAGAAGGTAAATTATCTCCTAGAATTCTGGGTTTAGTCATAGAATGGGCTGCTCTTCATCAACATGAGCTACTCAAAAATTGGCATCTGGCTAGACTCAATCAATCTTTAGAATCCATTGCTCCCCTAGAATAAACTATGTTAAAGGATATTATTGAAGTGAAACCCTTAGAAAACTATCAACTTTATCTTAAGTTTGAGGATAATCAAGAAGGGATAGTGGATCTCGAGCAATTTGTTGAATTTGAAGGGGTTTTTAATCCCCTGAAAGACTTAGATTATTTTAGAACGGTAAAACTTAATCCAGACTGGGGAACAATTTATTGGGATAATGGAGCTGATTTAGACCCTGATGTCCTCTATTCTCTGGTTACTCGTCAACCCATTCAACTCTTACAAAAAAGCCAGAATCAAGATTCTTTAAGTCAGGCAATTGTTTAGATTATAGCGGTTCTCGCATCTGTGCGGCACACTTAAACCTTTGCTGATTAAACTGTTCAGAATCGGGAATGTACGGCTCTTCTCGACTTTGTGTGATAATTTTTGCTTATGGAATCGTGAAATGCTTATCGGGTAACACTTTTAGGACTATTTTGTCGAAGAAACTATCAGTATAGACCTCGTTTCCACACAGAAACCAGAAGAGCCAATGTACCTCTTGTGAATCAGAAACGCTATAACTTTATTGGCTCTCCTGAGTTTCGTGGGTCTATTTTGTCTTCGCATCTAGGCAAAGTCAGATAGAGTAAGCTTTTCAGGCTTTTGAAAAATCAAATAATGTATTAATCCGATACATTTCATACACAGAATCCAAGAGAGCCACTTTATTTTCTTGGAATTCAGATTGGAGTGATTTTTTAATTATCGATACTTGTCAAAAAATTTCAATTATCAATCCAGCCTAGTTTCTCGCTATTTTCTAAAGTCACTGAGAATTTTTTTAAGTTTAAAAAATATGATAAAAATAACCCCTCTCAACTGAATGAATGAAGGGGCTTTTGTCATATTTTGTGGGCAATTTAGCCTACTTTTGTGGTTTCTTTTTCTGTCGATTTGGACGACTTGAGTTTGCGCTTGAGGGTTGAAGCTGCGCCGAGTGTACCGAGGACGAGGAGAGAGAGGGTGGAGGTTGGTTCAGGGACTGTCTGAACTGCACCATTCCATCGAATGTTATCGACTCCAAATGGGTGAAATCCAATGCCATTACCAATCCATCTTACCTCATCTACATTTGTAAGAAGAGATAATGTAGACCACTGATTAATGTCATTAAAAGTGACAGTGACAGATTCGACTAAAGAGCCGTTGTTATAACCTTTAAGCGTTAAAGAATTGCCAGCCTGCGAACCATTAGAGCGGGAAGCATCTAGGGAGAAAGCGGATACCTCATTCGCAAACAGCATGGTCAACCCGTAGCTATCACCATTGAAACCCGAAAAAATCGGTCCATTAGTACCATTAATATCCCAATTGCCTGGATCTCCATTCGATAATCCACCCCATGTACTACCATCATCGGTAGCAACAAATGTAACACCCAAGGAACTGTATCTTGACGCGGGTAGAGGTCCATTTGTATTGTCTGCGGGAAACTCATCAAATGTAATTGTACCTGCTATAACGGGACAGGTGATGGCAGTACAACCTAATGTGATAACTGTGATAGCAAGATTTGGTCTCAAAGACAAATTTTTCATGAGTTATTTCTCCGTTGAAATAATGAAATAATCTTCATTGCGATCGCCCCCCTCATATCTCAGGTCAAACAACAGCCTAACCCAACACCAAAGGGGATTGAAAACAACAATACACATTACCCCCCCCCATAAAGTATCAAAAGCTACAATTTAACAAATCTTTACATTCCTCATCCCAACCAGCGATTCACCTGGGACAATGGAATTTAGTAAACTTCATCGTGTGTTCCTATATCTACGAGTAATACCTTATTTTCAGCCATAAATTTGAAGATAAGCCGATATTCATAGGTAATACTAAAAGCCAAATAGCCTTTTAAATTTCCACTTAATCTATGAGTTTTTAATGAAGAGTGAAATGGCTCAGAACAAAATAAGGTTAATTTATTCTCAAATTTTGCAATCAAATCTGGATGTTTCTTCTTCCATTTCTTGAGAATTTTTAAAAATGGCTCATCCCAGACAATATTAATCATCACTATCCAAAGCACTCATTAAGTCAGCCACCGTACCAGATCTAACATGACCTTGCTCATAATTTTCCTCAGCTTGTTTACCTCTAGCAGCAAGTTGGGAACGTCTTAGCTCACGAATTCTTTTATTGAGAGTATCAGCAATGAAATATTGCTCCTCTTCAGGAAGGCAAGAGATAGTGTTCAAAATTTCATTAACATTCATAAGCTGTATAACCAGTCGCTCTTTATTTTGATAGGAGAAGTCAATTGAGATATGTAGCCATTAATTATTTCATTTTAAATTTTACCACATTTATAAGTGCATCCTAACAGTGCGATCGCAGTAATTCACAGGAGAAGGAGTCTCAGGTGGTTTTCCCTGCTTTACTCCTTCTCAGGCAAACTATCCTCTTCCGTGAGGGATTGTGGCGCGGTATGTCGGATTCGCCTTTGCGTTCTCCCTGGACTGCCCCTCAACTCGATCGCTAACCAAATTAAACACGATTATATTGCCATAAAACCGTAAAAGCTTGGTCTCCAAACCCTTGAGGACAAGATAGGCTGCACCCGCTCATTCTGTCGGTTGGAGTGGGGAAACCCGTTACTGATTCTGTTCACTGAGCAGGACTAATGGGACTTAGGGATTTTCCTTGATATATCTGGGTTTCAGCGATTTTGGGCTTCTCGAAGTAAATCCCAAGCGGGGATTGGAGTTGAGGCTTTTCTCGATTTGTTTTTTGTCTAAGTCCCACTAATTTTATTGGTGTAGAATAATTGATGTTACCAATATTCAGGCGCTCAAATGGATTTCAATTACTCTGGTTAAATCAGTCAGTCTAATTTCGGCTATTATTGATTTAGAGATTAGATAGCCAAAGCTTTGATAGCAACTTTAATTAAAGTATAAAAACGGGGTTCAGTCACGTTGACTTCTCTAGCTTGTTGCCGATTTTTGCCTAATAAACCAATGCGCTGCCCTTTCTGCACGACTAAAATATCGCCCTGTTCATTTTTGATGCGAATCTCGTTTAAATCACCCCAAAAACTACATTGATACATTTTTTCGGCGTGCATAAAAATTGCTTTTTTAATATTATTATTTTCTTGGGGTAATCGCACTCCCACTAATTCAATTTCTATGGTTGTATTGCCATTCCAGGTATTTTCTTTGAGTTTATAGGCAATATCTAAACGCGTTGGTAAAGGACAATATTCGCCCCAACGCCAAGCTAGGGCTTTAATTCTGGTATTATCGCTTTGAGCCAGCAATAATTTTAAATGATTTTTTCCGATAGTTTTCTGTTCCACTACTCGCACGTTAGGAGTCCAAAAAACGGGTAATTCATTGCCAATTCCCCAGGGTTGTAAACTATCAATTTGTTGAAAAAGTTGCAGGTTTATTTGTTTAAAGTCAATGATAGTATCAATTTTAATTAAAGGTTTTAATTGTTCTATTTGTAAAATTTTGTGAGAAAATTGACTTAATCTTTGTTTAAATGCTAGTAAATTAGCTGTGGGTAAACTAAAACCCCCCGCCATTTTATGACCGCCAAATTTTCCTAGTAAATCTTGGCAAAATTGCAGGGCTTCAAAAACGTGAAATTCTTCAATTCCTCTGGCAGAACCGCGAATTTTACCCGGATCTTCTTCCTCGTAAGTACCGATAAAAACTGGCACTCCGTAGCGTTCCACCAAACGGGAAGCTACAATACCAATTACCCCATGATGCCAATCTTTTTCCACTAAGACTAAAACTCGATCTTTTTGCCAAAGAATCGGTGTTTCTTCTACTAATTTAATCGCTTCTTCTTCAATTTTTTCGCACAATTCTTGACGGGTACGATTAATTTGTTCGCACTGCATTGCTCTTTCTAAGGCAATTCCTGCGTCATCGGTGGTTAATAATTCAATAACTATCTGGGGATCACCAATTCTGCCAATGGCATTAATTCTCGGTCCCAATTTAAAGCCAATATCATCCGGTTGTAATTGCTTTTGTTCCTCGCTAATTCCCGCTATTTGCATCAGGGATTGAATCCCGACTAATTGGGATTTGGGTAATTTTCTTAAACCCCGTTTTAACCAGCGACGATTTACCCCAATTAATGGGGCTAAATCTGCTATAGTGCCTAGGGTAAATAATGATAATAATGACTCGGTTAATCCCTGTAATTTACCCATTTTTTGGGCAGTTGTCACCGCTAAAATATAGGCTACTCCCACCCCCGCTAATCCCTGATAGGGAGAGTTCGGGGTTAATAATTTTGGGTTGAGAATAGCGGAGGCATTTGGTAAAATTGGCGGCAGATCGTGATGATCGGTGATAATAACTTTTAATCCTAATTCTATCGCTAGGGCGATCGGTTCGTGAGCGGAAATACCATTATCAACGGTGAGAATCAATCCGACTCCCGATTCGGCAAATTCTTCGACAATGCGCTGATTAATTCCGTATCCCTCTTTCATGCGACTGGGTATGGCATGATTTACCCTAGCGCCGAGATGTTTTAAGGCTCTTAGCAGTAAAGATGTACTGGTCATGCCATCGGCATCGTAGTCCCCACAGATAGCAATTTTATCGCGTCTAGCGATCGCTTTTACTAATAAATTGACACTTTTTTCTAAGTCGGGAAATTCTCCCAGGGGAGAGGGTAAGGTATCCGCTTCAGGATCTATATAAGTTTTAGCTAATTCGGGGGTATCAATGCCGCGATTAATTAAGATAGTTGCTAATAAGGATGATAGTCCCATTTCTCGCGCTAAACCCTCGATTTTTTCGGGATTAGTTGCGGCAATATACCAGCGTTGGATGGGATATTTGTAGGTCATTTTTTGTTAAGTAAAAAGGTAGGGTGCGTTAGCACAGCGTAACGCACCAAAAATAAGGTTAAAAGCGGATTTGGATGGCCCCAGCAGGAGGTTGAAAGGGGAGATTACTATTATTAATTCTCAGGGGGGAAGCGGGTACTACCTGCACATTGGGGGTGGTGGGTTGACTTTCGTTGGTACTCAGTAAAGTCAATTGATTAATACTAGGATTAATCGCAAATTGTTGGGTGATAACTCCCGACGGACAACAGGAAGGATCCCGGGGGAGAAATCTTCTCATATTGACGGTGATCGTACCATCTTTAGCACTCAGATTATCGACAATTACTCGATCGGCTAACAGGACAGTATCGGTGTTAGTGGCAGTACCATTATTATCGATGACTAGGGCTAAATAATGTAATTGCTGTTGATCTCTGGTAATCACTCTTAATACGACAATACCATCAGTCCTTTGATCGTTATTATAGTCCCCCATCAAAGCTTCTCGACTGACTTGCACTCCTAAAATCTGTCCCTCATTGGATTGAAAAATACCATCGCTGACAATTACGGAACCCCGATTGGGAATGTTATAGACGGTATTCCTTAAATTATCCACGCTCAGGGGTGTAGATTGGGCAAGTAAGGGCAGAGAATTGTTTAATAGTAAACTGATACCTAGGAGAATGGATTGAGGCAAAATTGCTAATTTAATCATGGTTGTAATGGGTTGGGTATATTTTCTTGAGTATCGAATAACTGCACGTTATTGATGGTACAAACCATCCCCTGTTGTGCTGCTAATTTATCTCGCCATTGGCTTAATTGTTGTTGACCATTACTACCATTTAACCAGTAAACTGTCAAGAGGCCGAGGGTTTGTTCTGGTTCACAGGAAAAGCCGAGAGTTTTATCGGGTATGTCGGTATTTCCCTCACGACATTGCCAACCTTGTTTTTCAATTAATTCTTTCCAACCTTTCTCTTCTTTAGCAGCCACGGCAATGCGTTGATCTCCTCGGTTACAAAGCCAATTTTTCTGCTGGGTGGGATCATTGGGTAGATCACCAAGATTGGGGGAATTTTGCTTAATTGGGGGAAGCGAGGGAACTTGAGCATGAACGGAAAAAATCGGTAGTATTAAGAAAGTACCGATGAGCATTTTTAACAGTTTCATCCTTTAAAATTGTCATATTTAGGGATTTATGCCTTTAGAATATCACGTTTTTGAGATCTAGATAAAATACTCTCTTAAGATATGTTTAAATCTCTAATGATGGTTTCGATCGCATCAAAGGAAAATTCTCCAGCTAACTGTTGTAAACCTTGGGCAAGGGTAGCATAATCGGGGGGAATTTCTGCGGTTAGGGCGATAATTTTTTCATCATCACATTCTCGCGCCGCTTGTTGCAATTGTCCAATCCAGACGGGATTGATTAATTTTAATAGGGATTGCAGGGAATCGAGGAAAACTGGCGAATAATTGGGTTGATTTGGCTCATTATCGGCATAAATATATTTTAATCCTAAATATTCGCCCATTTTTTGCCAGATAACTTCTTCTCGGAAAGGTTTACGCACGAAATCATCACAACCGGCGGCAATAACCAAGGCGCGATCCTCTTCAAAAGCACTGGCAGTTAGGGCAATTATCACCGTTTTTCCGCGATTATCAGCCTCTAACCGCCGAATTTCCCTGGTTGCTTCGTAACCGTCTTTCACTGGCATTCTCATGTCCATCCAGATAAGATGAGGTTGCCATGCTTGCCAAATTGCGATCGCTTCTTGTCCATTAGCGGCCTCTTGCACGGATAATCCTAGGCTAGTCAGGAGTTTTAGCAACAGTAAACGGCTTTCTGGTCGATCATCGACGACTAATATGCGATATTTAGGCTGATTTTCCGCTAAAGCGATCACTTTTGCCCTATTGGTTTCGGTTTTAATCTCATTTTCCCCCACTAAACCCACCTGAATATCAAAACTAAAAACACTTCCTTGACCCAGAATACTACTAACTCCGATCGCACCCCCCATCAACTCAACAAATTTTTTACTGATAGGTAAACCTAATCCCGTCCCCTGTTGGGATTTTCGTCCCGTTTCCGTTTGGTTAAAGGGTTGAAATAGCTTATAAATCTCCTCTGGAGCGATTCCTGCGCCTGTATCTTCAATTTCCCAGAGCAATCGCTGATAATCTCCTCTTTTCTCCCCTACTTTTCCCCGGAGAGTTACCCCTCCCGACTCGGTAAACTTCAATCCGTTACCCAAGAGATTGATGAACACCTGTCGCAATTTACTTTCATCAGTACATATATATTGAGGCAGATCGGAGCTGCGATCAAAAATTAAGCTTAAAGCTTTTGCCTGCGCTTGTGGACGGAGCATTTCGGCAATATTATCTAAAAGAGCGTATAAATCAAAATTACTAGGGTTAAAAACCGTTCTTCCTGCTTCTATCTTCGACATCTCCAGAATATCGTTGATTAACTCTAGTAAATGTTCCCCGCTACGATTGACAATTTCCAAATATTGCCGATATTCACTGCTGATGCTGCTATCCCGGGATATTAAGCGAGTAAAACCCAAGATAGCATTAAGAGGAGTGCGTAATTCGTGGCTCATGTTAGCTAGAAACTCACTTTTAGCTTTATTTGCCTTAACCGCCGCTTCCTTAGCTTCTTTTAACTCTTTTTCCGCTTCACATCTACTTTGTGCGATCGCAATTAATTCTCCCAGCAACCGCACAAAGGTGACATCTTCCCCTGTCCATTGCTTTTCTGCACTTGCATCCAATCCCAGATAACCTACCGTTACCCCGCAACTATCCCACATGGGAACGATTAAGAGACAGGGAGTAGGACTATGAGCGAGAATAGTTCTTTCAGGGATAGCAGTAGCGGGTAAATCGTCTAAAGAGTTCAGTTTAACTGGAATACCGTTTAATAATTGTTCGGAAAACCAGGGAAAGGTTTCCGTCGAGAGATTTTGTGATTGTTCCCGAATCGGGATAACTTGCGGATAGTCGGGGTGACAGTATTCATAAACCATACTCCACTGCTGACGACAGGTGGAATATTGAATAATGTAACAGTGAGCGCTCTGGGTAAATTGACAGAGCAGTTCTAGGGTATGATCGATCGCCAAGTGGATGTCTTGAGAAATTAGTAATCTTGTCACCCGCGAGAGCAAATTATCGCGATGGGCTTGCATTTCTAGGGCTTTTTCCCGTTTTTTAGACTCTAGTTCCTCAAAATCACTCATAATCAGTTATCAGTTATCAGTTATCAGTTATCAGTTATCAGTTATCAGTTATCAGTTATCAGTTATCAGTTATCAGTTAAAAGGGTTTGGGGGTTGTAGGGTTTTAGGGTATTAGTTGAATTTCCCCATCACCCCACTACCCCACAGGGAGCATCTCATTTATGCAAGTGAGTAATTATACTTATCCATAAAACTGGTTTCTAGCAAGGCTTTCAAAATAGCTTGACATAAAAACCTAATTTAGGGGTTACAAAGGTGAGATGCTCCCCACCCTACACCCCACTTCCCTACTTCCCCACTTCCCCACTTCCCCACTTCCCGTCTCCTGTCTCCCTAATCAAAAAACAGTAAACTTTTCCCCTATCATGTTCTATAGGAATTTTACCGAATCAATATGCTCAAATTATTAGCTTCTCTCCTTCTCTCCTGCTGTATAGCCTTGGGTGTTTCCCTGTCACCGGCTGCTGCCATGGGAGTCTATGACCTCCCCATTTTAAGCTCTGGAGTGCCCACTTATGTGGTCGATCCCGTTGCGGCCATTAGTGCCGCTAACGAAGGAAAATTAAATAAAGACCTGAAAAATCTCGCCGAAAAAACCGGCCAAGAAGTGAGAATGGTGGTAGTCCGACGCTTGAATTACGGTCAAAAAATTGACAATTTAGCCGATGATATCCTGAGAGAATGGTATCCTAATCCCGAAGATCGTGCCAATCAAACTATCATCGTCCTTGATACTTTAACCAATAAAACTGCTATGCGGGTTGGGGAGGAAGCAAAACCCCTATTAACCGATGCTATTGCTGATAGTATCCTCTCGGAAACTATGGCAGTTCCCCTCAAAGATGGGGGAAAATATAATCAAGCTTTACTCGATGCTAGTCGTCGTCTAACGGCGGTACTTTCTGGAGAAGCGGATCCCGGACCGCCGGAAGTAGCGACAATTAATATCGAAAGTACCTTTACTACCGCAGAAGAAACTGACGATAAAAGCGCCACAATTTGGGTGATAGTTTTACTGGTTTTAGCGACAGTAATCCCCATGGCCACCTATTTTTGGTACGCTGGTTTTGGTCGCTAAATTAAATTAATGATCTGGGACTGATACAGCTAAAATATTCCCACAGATAGCTCAATTCTCAGCCTGTATGAGCAAGATGAAGTAACTTCTAAGTGGGTGGGTGGAATTAAATATAAGATGAACGTAGGTTGGGTTGAAGCATGAAACCCAACGCCCTACAAATAATTGTGCCTACCTACTTAGTAGATTTTAGTTGTGTCAGTTCACCCCATTTGCTTAACCTTAATAACTAATGTCTAGACTGGTAAATAAATTACAATCCTATTATCGAGAGGAGGAAGGAACTTACTTAATTGAAATTAAACTTAATCAGTTACAGCAAGTCTTTAATTCTCTCGATCCTTCGCCATTCTTAGATAGAGATTTAGATGATAACGCCGAAAATTATATTATTAACTCTGTGGATGAATTTCCCCTCAATACCCCCCTTAAATTAGTCTTTTATCTTCCCAGTAACGAACAGAATACCGCCCGACATCTGTTACCCTCAGCTTTACATAATTATTTTGACTATCGCCAACAGGGAGAACAAAGAAAATTACGCACAATTTGGCGACAGGGACGCATATCTTTGCTAATTGGTCTCTCCTTTCTTTTTGTTTGTTTGAGTCTCAGCGAATTAATTAGTCGTTTTGGCACCGATACATTTATTCACTTCTTAGAAGAAGGATTATTAATTAGTGGTTGGGTGGCCCTCTGGCGACCTTTAGAAATTTTTCTTTACGAATGGTGGCCCGTCAGTCATCAACAAAAGATTTTTGCTAAACTGGCCTACATCCCCATTGAAATCCGTCTATTAGAGGAACCATCCACCCCAGACTCTTTTCGATAGAGCTAATCCTGCCGATGGCTTGTCTTCAAAGTTACAAAGCTTTTATTTGAAGCAGTTTATAATAAAAGTAACTCTGTACAAAGCTTATCGGGTTTCAGCTTGGCTATTACTTTATTCTCAAACTTTTAACTAAGTAGGGTTTGCTGAATAAATATAAAAACCTTGTTGGATAAGGCTTTTAGACTTTTTTTCCCTGAAAAAGTGCCTACCATTGGAGTGATTGGGGGGAAAATTTAGGGATTTTTTCCCTGAAAATTAGGTAATTGACCACCTGAAAATGGGTAAAACCCCACACCCCACACCCCACCTGCCCCCCCGATGTCGGGGGGGGTTGGGGGGGTCACACCCTGCCCCCACGAAAAACTTTTTCAGCAGCCCCTAAGTAGTCAGGCCTAACTTTTTTCAGTCTGGCGATTATTGGCGTTTCATCTCTACCAATCCTGACAAAATTGCTATCTAGATAGGAGTCCTAATGTTAATCCGTGTTGGTTATGAATTTGGCTTTGATGCCCCCTTACCCGTGGTCATGTTGTTAAAACTTTATCTACACCCCTCAATTTTAGCTCAAGTTAGACAATCGGAAAACTTGCAGGTGGAACCGGCAACAAAAATAGAAGAATTTTTAGATAGCTTCGGTAATCGAACCAGTCGTCTAATTTTACCCGCCGGACAGATTCGCATTCACAATGAAGCAGTTATCGAGAATGAATGGAAACCAGATATCGTTAATGGGAATGCCCAAGAAATTCCCTTAACAGAGTTACCAACCCAAGTTTTTCCCTACCTAATGAGTAGCCGTTATTGTGAAGTAGATTTGCTTGCGGAAATTGCCTGGGAACTTTTCGGACAAACTCCCCCTGGTTGGGCAAGGGTACAAGCGGTTTGTGATTGGGTTCATAGTCACATTCGTTTTGGTTACGAATACGCGCGGGTGACGAAAACCGCCTATGATGTCTATCGGGAAAGAACGGGGGTTTGTCGCGATTTTAATCACCTAGCTTTGACTTTTTGCCGTTGCTTAAATATTCCCGCCCGTTATGTCTCCGGTTATCTCGGGGATATCGGTATTTCTCCCCAACCTCTACCGATGGATTTTAGTGCTTGGTTTGAAGTCTATTTAGACCATCAATGGTACACTTTTGATGCTCGTCATAACACCCCCAGAATCGGGCGAATTTTAATGACTCGCGGCTTAGATGCCGTCGATGCTGCCCTAACAACGTCTTTTGGTCAAGTAAATTTAACAAAATTTAAAGTATGGACGAGCGATGTTTCCCACCTCTATGGTTAATCAGAGTATTTATAGCGGTTCTCGCATCTGTGAGTTACACTTGAACCTTTGCTGATTAAGCTTTTTAGGATCGATAATGTATCTCTTGTGAACAGGAAACGCTATATTAAACCTCTTGCATAATTAATTTTTGAGGGTTCAAAAACGGCAAAAATAAGGATTAAATTGCCTGAAAGTGCCAGTCATTGGAGTGAACGGGGGGAATAAAACCCCACACCCCACCAACAAGCTTTTTGCCGCAAAACCCAGATAAAAATTACTTTTCTACCTTAACCCGTTGAGTAACGACAACAATCCCATCTCCTTGAATTAAAATCGCCGATAACCAACGATTTTCCGGTGTTGCCGGGGCTTTTACCCGCTTAAATAAACCGCCGGACTGTAATAATTCCAATTCTAGAGGCTTTGTATTAATATAACGCTCAATATCTACTTTCTCATCGATCGCCGTTCCGGCCAATAAATCATCCCCTAAAGGTTCGCGGATAATCACATCAAAATCAAATTCTTGACCCACTTTCACCCTTTCGGGAATTCTCACTTCAATACTGGGGGGATTTTTGCCCGTGCTTAACTCAACTCTCTCGCTTAAAATCTCCTGATAAACAAGTTTATTGCCTTGAAATTGTTGACGAGAACGAATCGTAGCATTCATTCCCACCACTCGTCCCTGCACCTTTCCCGTCCCGGTAATTTTAGTAATTGTATTGGCCGTTAACTTATCACCGGAACGACTCCAAGATTCGAGAGTAGTGGTGTATTCTAGATTGTTATAACGTTCCCAAAAATGAGTTAAAACCTTTTTAGTTTTTTCGTAGGTCAAGCCATCGGAGTTAGTAAATTTCGGACTATAAAACTCCATTAATTGCTTGATATCTCGCTCGTTAGCCGCCGTTTCGATTTTGGAGATAAGCGTTTTTAAATTAGCCGGAGCAGTTTCTGGCTTTTCGGCTCGCAGGCCGGTAGCGAGGGTGAAAGTTAACCCCAAACCTAACAGCAACGATAGGGAAAAATTGAGGGATTGACGAAAAAATTTATCGGGGATTGTGTTCAAGTTACGCATTAGTGATAGTTTGTGTAAGGATCGATCAATAACTATGGTAGATTATTTCATTCTAGGGCTGAATTTCCCCTCTCTCGAATTATGGCACGCACTCCAACCCGTCTATTGATTGCCGCTAGTGGTACTGGTGGTCATTTATTTCCCGCTTTGGCCCTGGCCGAGCGCTTGCCGGATTACGAGATTGAATGGTTAGGAGTTCCAGACCGTCTCGAACAGTCCTTAGTTCCAAAAACCTATCCCCTGCACACCATTCCCATTGAGGGATTTCAAACCCGTTTGGGGTTAAAAACTCTCAAGATTCTGTTCAGTCAACTGCGGGCCATTTGGCAAGTGCGTAGTTTAATCAAAAAACGTCAGATAGCGGCAGTTTTTACCACCGGGGGTTATATCGCGGGCCCGACCATTTTAGCGGCTCGTTTAGCCAATATTCCCGTCATCCTACACGAATCTAACTACATACCGGGCAAAGTCACTAAAGTTCTCGGTCGCTGGTGCGATACGGTCGCCCTCGGTTTTCAGGGAACCGCCAGCTATTTACCCGGCACTCGCACCACTTGGGTTAGTACACCAGTACGGGAGCAGTTTCTCATTCCCCAGTCCCTAGATTTACCGATTCCAGAGACTGCTTTTTTGATTGTCGTTGCCGGTGGTTCTCAAGGGGCCGTGGCTCTTAATCAAATTGTCCGGCAAAGCGCTCCCCAATGGTTAGAAAAAGGAATTTATATCGTGCATCTCACGGGAGAAAACGACCCCGAAGCGGATAGTTTGCGCCATTCTAACTATTTTTCCCGGCCTTTTTACAACAACATGGCGGGACTATGGCAAAGAGCTAATCTAGCTATCAGTCGCTCCGGTGCCGGCACTTTAACAGAATTAGCGATCACTTGTACGCCTTCGATTTTAATTCCCTATCCTTTTGCTGCCGAAGACCATCAGTTCTATAATGCCCAAGTTTTCGCTGAAGCTCAAGCCGCTTATCTTTATCGTCAAAATGAGTTAACTGCTCAGTTTTTAAGCGAATTAGTCCTCGATTTATGGTCTAACCCCGAAAAATTGGCCGCCATGGCCCAACAAGCTTCTCATCTAGCCATTAGTGATAGCGCCGATTTATTAGCCGATTTGTTGAGAAGAAAGATTCAAAAAGATAGTTTTTGAAACAAATCAGCCACCAGAAAAGTGAACCCCGGAACCACATCTTCCCCCTCCAAAAAATCTCCTGATGTTAATAATCCCTGCGGTTCGTACCCAGAACGATAAACTAAGACATAGTGTTGACCTGGACTGATAACCCAGAGCAAACGAGTACCATTGGCAAAATATTCGGCAATTTTGTCCTCGATTTCTGCCACTGTATTCCCTGGAGAGAGAATTTCTACCACTAAATCGGGCCCACCTTCTAAAAAACCCGTCGGCAATTCTTCCAATTCTTGCAGACGTTCCTTGGCAAAAAAAGCTATATCGGGAGAACGTTTATTGCCATTTTTCATGGTAAAAGCAGTGCTGGAGTCCAATAATACCCCTAGTTTTCGAGATGTTACTAAAGCGAATAAAGCAGCACTTAAAATAATGGCAATATAACCGTGTAAAGCCCCAGAATTCCCCATATTAGTTAACTCTCCCTTGACTAATTCGTAACGATTACCATCGTCAGGTAACGCCATAAATTCTGCATCAGTCCATACTTTTGTCTCTGGAGTTTTCATCACAGTAGTTTCTCGAATAGACATAATTTATCCTCGGTAAATATTCACAAGTAAAACCCTTAAAGAATTTCCTGTAACATCCGATTGGCCTGGGAAGCGTAACCACCACCAAATAAATTAAAGTGATTGAGAATGTGGTAGAGATTGTAAAGAGTTTTGCGCTTTTGATAACCGGCATCGAGGGGGAAAACATCGTTATAACCCCGATAAAAAGCCGCCGGAAAACCGCCAAAAAGTTCCGTCATGGCTAAATCTACCTCCCGGTCTCCCCAATAGGTGGCAGGGTCTAAAATTACTGGTTCCCCATCGACGGTAATTGCCGCGTTTCCCGACCATAAATCACCATGGACGAGGGAGGGATGGGGTTGATGCTGACTCAAAATCTCGCTAATAGCGGGAATAACTTGATCCTCGTCGGGAAAATTGCCGCCGCGCTCCTTTGCAAGTCTTAATTGATAGCCAATACGCTGATGAGCGAAAAAATCCGCCCAATTGTTACTAATAGTATTAATCTGGGGAGTAGAACCAATGGTATTATTACAATGCCAACCAAAGCGATCGGATAAAGAAACTTGATGTAAATGAGCTAAATTTCGCCCCATTTTTTCCCAGCTTTGACTATTGCCACCGCCGAATTCTAGCCACTCTAGCACTAAATAACTAGATTTCTCGGCAATTCCCCAACAAATTGGCTCCGGAACCCTGATAGTCTTGGTAGCGTGAATTTGCTTTAATCCTAAAGCTTCGGCCGCAAACATGGCCTCTTGGTTCGCTTGGTTAATCTTAACGAAATAAATTAAACCATTGCCACTGACAGCATAACCCTGATTGATACAGCCACCACTAACGGGATGACTTTTCTCGATTTCAAAGGGTTTTTCCGTGGTTTGGGCAATATGTCGGGCAATTTGAGTCCACATAGGTTATCAGTTATCAGTTATCAGTTATCAGTTATCAGTTGTAAGTTTTAAGTTATCAGTTATCAGATGTAAGTTATCAGATGTAAGTTTTAAGTTAATTAGTTATTGATTGATTTATTTATCTTCATCTTTATCCCTGATTACTGTTCACTGATTACTGATTACTGTTCACTGATTACTGAATTGGTCTCACCACAACCACACCGTAAGCTTTGGGATTTAAATACTCTTGAGAGGCATTTTGAATGTCCTCTAAAGTGAGAGCTTCAATGTGTTGGGGATAACAAAAAGCCGGTTGTAAATCACCGATCTGAGTATGATAATAACCGTAAAGGTTAGCCCGATCGCTCGGTCTTTCGTTGCTAAAAATAAACCGATTGGCCACTTGGGTTTTGACTCTTTCCAGTTCAGAAACTGTCACAGCTTCCTGTTGAATTTGTTCAATCTGTGCTAATACCTCTCTCTCCACTTGCTCGATATTTTCCGAGGCTAATTGGGCCGACACGGAAAACACCCCTTGCACTGCTTGGGACATATTACTGGCAGTTATTTGGGAAACTAAGCCCTTTTCTTGGCGCAGAGACTGAAATAATCGCGATACCTTGCCCTGACCCAGAATAGCCGCTAAAACATCGAGAGGATAGGTTTTTTCTAAGTCTCTCAACCCCGGCACTTTCCAAAATAGGATTAAGCGGGCCTGCTGCAAATTTTCATCCTCGTATTCTTGACGGATAATCTCGTTAAAAGGAGCTTCAGGCTGTAGATTAGCGATAGGATGAGAAATAAGCCCAGAATTGCCCTTACTGCCTAAAGTATCTAAAGAATCCCTCACAATAGCCATTAAATCATCTACAGGCAAATTACCCACCACCGCCACCGTCATCCATTCGGGACGATACCAAGTCCGATGAAAATCGCGCATTTGTTGAGCAGTAAGATTTTCAATCACTGCCATCGGACCCAACACCGGACGACGATAGGGTAAAACTTGAAAACAGGTCTCCATGGTGCGATAAAAAGTGCGACGACGGGGATTATCCTGAGAACGACGAATTTCTTCTAAAATAACCTGTCTTTCCCGTTCAAAAGCCTCATCGGGAATTAAAGCTTCTAAAACCACTTCTAGCTGCAGCGGAGCCAGATGGGCGAAGTCCTGCGGGGCAGTGGTAATGTAATAATGGGTGTATTCTTGGCTAGTAGCGGCATTAGTCACCGCTCCCCTCGATTCGATCGCCCGTTCAAATTCACCACTGTCTAAGTTAGGGGTTCCCTTAAAAACCATGTGTTCAAGAAAATGAGCCATCCCATTGATCTGATCCGATTCTAAGGCCGAGCCGACCTGCAGCCAAACATTGAGATTAACCGCTTCTACCGGTTGACTTTCGGCAATAATCGTTAAACCATTGGCAAGACGGTGCAGAATCGGAGTGTTAAGCGTGGCAGGTTTCCCTAGGATAGCCGTCATTCTTTATTAGTCCTCGGTGATCACTCTGGCAAAAATTGTCACTTTTCCCTATTGTAGTCCCAGACTTTCACAGAGCCAACAAGATCAGGTGTTGGCCAGCAATTACAAATTCAGAATGTAGCAAATAATACGGAATATAAAACGCTTTTGCCTGGTACATCCCAATCCAACATCAAGAAGAATTAACGAGAGCCCTAGGGATGGCATCATCGAGCATAAAGTCTAAAAGGGGAGCATCTCACCTTTGTAACCCCTAAATCAGGTTTTGGTGGTGATTCGGTAGAGGAGGTTTTATCTTGAATGTCGGGGTGAAGACCCTCGCTTGAGCGCGACGGGATGAAACCCCGACCAGTATAAAACAGCGAAGCACGACATTTCGAGGGGCTTCGATGTAAAAGCTCAGTGTTTACAAAATCTTGACAATCCGTTTGAGGTTGATAAACAATGATTGTCTTAGAAATGAAAGCCGTGGTCAAACCAAGTCAGTGTTCTGCCATTGATGAAGCTATTCGTACAGTACAATTCATCCGTAATAAGGCTTGGCTCTTCCGGTTTCTGTGTGGAAACGAAGCCTATACTGATAGTTTCTTCGGCAAAATAGTCGTAAAAGTCTTTCTCCGTCAACATTTCACGATTCCATAAGCAAAAATTATCACACAAAGTCGAGAAGAGCCAAGGCTTTAAGGCTTTGGATGGATGCCAAGAGAGAAGACAAAATCGATAAATATTCTCTCAATAAATATTGTGCAGTTCTCGCTAAACAGTTCAAGTTTGTCGATACTCTAAACTCTACGGCCAGACAAGCATCGGCTGAACGGGCATGGTCAGCTATTGCTCGTTTCTATGACAATTGTCAGAAAAAGGTTAAAGGTAAAAAGGGTTATCCTAAGTTTCAGAAAAATAATCGTTCTGTGGAATACAAAAACTCTGGGTGGAAATTATCAGAGGATAGAAAGAAAATCACTTTCACAGATAAGAAAAACATTGGCACGGTTAAACTGAAAGGAACCAGAGACCTAAACTTTTACCCTATTGACCAAATTAAACGAGTTAGGATTGTTAAACGAGCGGATGGTTATTATGTCCAATTCTGTCTAAGTGTTGATATTCGGGAA
>VYLR01000166.1_pt1 | contig 24691 bp, 19 predicted proteins | sample 5114291 | NCBI WGS metagenome assembly VYLR01 (sample SAMN12291774, study PRJNA351875) | freshwater metagenome | isolation source: freshwater lake | place: USA: Michigan, Lansing Lake | collected 2013-08-14 | reverse complement strand
AAGCCGAGTTTTCAAGGTGCTGCGCCGTCCACTTGGTTTTCGAGACTGGCCTTTTAATTCTAACGTAAAGCCAACCTAGAACGGCGGGGTTTCAGACCCAAAATTTCCGATGAAAAAAATACATCAGCTGCCGTCAGGCTTGAATCAGTGATCAGTAATCAGTAATCAGTAATCAGTGATCAGTATTCTCCGAGTCGGGAGTCAGTATTCAGGAGATTGCTTTTATTTATTCTCCCCACACCCCACACCCTACACCCTACACCCTACACCCCACCTCCCCACTTTCCCACTACCCCACTTCCCACACCCCAAATAAATTACTTAATTTGTGCTATGATAATAGTTTTGGGATAAATTTAAATAGGAGCAGACTGTCTGTATGTCTCGTTATAGAGGACCGCGCTTGCGCGTTGTGCGTCGTTTAGGGGAATTACCAGGGTTAACCCGTAAAAATGCCCGTCGTGCCTATGCACCGGGGCAACATGGCCAGGCCCGCAAAAAACGTTCAGAATATGCCATTCGTCTAGAAGAAAAACAAAAACTGCGTTTTAACTACGGTGTCAGCGAAAAACAATTAGTTCGCTATGTCCGCAAAGCTCGCCGGGCTACTGGTTCCACTGGTCAAGTGCTGCTGCAACTCCTAGAAATGCGTCTTGATAATACCGTTTTCCGTCTCGGTATGGCTGGGACAATTCCGGGGGCGCGACAATTAGTCAATCACGGTCACGTCACCGTTAACGGTAGAGTTGTGGATATTGCTAGTTATCAGTGCCGTCCGGGTGATGTGATTGGAGTCAGAAATCAAGAGCGTTCCCAGGATCTAGTCAAAAGAAATATGGAATACCCCGGTTTAGCCAATCTGCCGAGTCATTTGGAATTTGACAAAAACACCCTCGTGGGCAAAGTGAATGGCGTTGTGGAAAGAGAATGGATTGCCCTCTCGATTAATGAACTGTTAGTAGTGGAATACTACTCTCGGAAAGTCTAGGAAAAAAGCCTTTTCCAGATACCTTGAGGACGCAATTGGCAGCGTCCTTATTTTATTGGTTAAATTTAGGTTGACAGATAGCAAAAATTACGATGCTAAGTAGCTGGTTATAATTAAATTAAAAATGGATTTTAGGTTGGATCCCCCCTGCCCCCCTTGATAAGCTATCCCTTATAGGGATCTTTCTTAACAATTTTTTCAGTAAGCACTCCAACCCTTATCCTGACTTGATTTCAGTTTTTTCTTTGTCAGTAAGGGTGTCAACAAGGAATATTACAGATTGTTAACCGAGTCTTGAAAGCCATGTGCGACAAAGGTTTAAAATGTTAAGAAAGATGTGACTAAAGGACAGCTTGATAAGGGGGGTGCCGATAGGTGGGGGGATCCAACCTTAATAAGGGGGGCATCTGATAATTTTTAATGCCTACCTAGTTAATAGGTTTTTAAGAACCAATAAATCTCACTTTTTCTACTCCTTCAATCATCTCTAAAGCCAATTGTGCAGAGGTAAATGAGCTACTATTGTCCACTTGTTCTTTAATCCTGTTAGTAAGTGAATTGATATCTATAACTCTTTTTTCTGAATCTTTACAAGGAATATTATCAACCTTTTTGTTAATTTCCTGACCATCTAAGTTTTTTAATTTTTTGTAAAAGGTTTTATTCTCATCATCCGAGTCTAGTCCGAAATGTAAGGTTTCTGGTTTTTGGTGAATATCTAATCTCTTGATTTCTCCCTTAAATAAACAAATTAAAACATTAGCGGAAAGACGTTCCATCCGTAGTAATTCAATCTTTTTTGTATCATCTTCATTATAACCATCAACGAGTAAACCTGGCCAACCTGACACCACATCTGAACGGAGTAAGAAACCAGTTACTATGGGGTAATTGTTAACAGCAGGATTTGTTTTATTTTCTTGATCATGTTTATGATCTGATGTAGTTACTCGACCAATACTAAATGCTCCATCTAATAAGCATTCTATCCAAAGGGAATCAAGATAGAAGAAACGAATTGATTCTACAGGTAACATAAGTTCATCGGGAACGAGATAATTAAAGGGTACACCTTTAAGAAGACTTAAATCTTCAAACCAATTATAAATACTCTCAGGAAGTTCTGTATTAGATTGATTATAAACAGGTAAATGAGTTTCTACATTTTGTAAGCTTTGTCTATGAGCGCGTTTCCAATCATAGAGACTAACGGATAAATTTTTACTCTGTAAAGCGAGTAATCTTCCTAATTCCCAAGCGGCAGAGTATGAAAGATCAAACATACCATTATCAGGATTATAAATGATTAATTCATCTGCGGTACGAATGGGTAAGGTGATGTTATTGTTAGGGTTGTTTCCCGTAATTAAAGGACTATGATACCAAGAGAAGGTTTTACCTCCTTGTCGTAAAAAATGGGGTAAGGGAACATAACCCATAGATAGATATTTTTCCGCTTCAGTATTATTAACTTGAGGCAATCTTAGGGTACTAGGTTCTCGGTTAAGATTGGTCAAAAGTCCTTGAAAACTTTGCTTTTCATCAACACAAGAAAAACTCCAACTTTTTAGACTAACTAAACGAATATTATCATTATCTCTTGCTCCCTGAAAATCAAACCCATTATTATTATAACGTCCTTCTAAAGAAACCAGATGGACGATACTTCTGCCACTTTTTTGAGGAAGTCTATTACAAATAATAACGGCTAATTCATCGCCGATTAATTTTCCTTGCTCATCTGTTCCTTGACGAACATGAGCAAGATAAGTTAAGTCTTCTTTAGTGGGTAAAATTTTTTCTAATAACTGTTTCTGGACATCAATAATTATTACTTTATCGTCTTCATGTTGTCCACTTTCTAGGGTAAAATTAGGAAATTTAGCAGTATAACTATTAATATCTTTTAAGGTTTCTAGGGTAATAATTTTGGATTCGGGGTTTTCTATTTCTTCAAATAATAATAAAGCTAACCAAGCAGTATCATTATTATTACTAACAGATTGACGTTCCCAAGGTAAGGTACTACGGTTTAGGATAATATGGGGTAAAACATTGGAATGTTCCCCTAAGCTACCATCAGGGGGAAATACAGCGTGGATGTCTGTAGGTTTTAATTCAAAGCGTTCTCCTGATACAGTAAAACGAATAGGTTTAGTTTTCTGGTTTGTTGTAATATCTGTTGTAAAAGTAGTTCTAGGTATTTTTGCTCCACTTTCTATGGTTTGTGTAACAGTAATTTCATAGTCACCATCTTTTAAAGCTGGTTGATGATACTGAATAAATTCAATTTTAGTGGGTTCAGTTGTAGTAATTTCTGGCATTTTTCGCTCCTTTAATAATGGTTAATTGGCTAAAAATTCAATTTTAGGTGAACCTAATAAATCGTCGGCAATTGTTGAATTTAGATCAATTTCTTCACTGTTTAAATTTAGTGCTTTTAGTAAATTATCTCTGGTGTTGTTGACTGCGTTATCTACAATAGTGTTACGGATGTCTTTAGTGGTTTCCTCCTGAAAAGTGCCAATTGTCTGCCAATGATAAGCATTATTAATTGGAGTAGTGCTAAATTGTAATTCACTGCGATTAATGGCTTTGGTTGCTCCTGTATCTGGTTGTTTTTTAGGTTTAATTTCTAATCCAGATAGGGTATTTTCAATAAATTGATTACCATTCAAACTAGGGGTTAAAGATTCGCCCCAAAGTGCGATGGGAACTTTTTTAAATAGGGGAATACAAGCAAAATCTTCGTCAAATTCTGTTGAGTTTAGCGTTGTACCATTTTTATTAATAGTAATCGTTAATTCTGAGATTAGCTCAGAGGCTGTTACTGCCATGGAACCGATGCCAAACTGGGTATTAATTTCCTGAGTATTAAGATTAACATTACAAGTTTTAATAGGAATGACTGAATTAGTGACTAAGCAGAAATCTTTAGGATTAATGTTCCCTAAATCTGTTTTATCATCTTGATTAACTTTTCTGACTAAACCCTCTTTAACGGCAATGGTACAAATAGCATCAGCAGCAGGGAGAAAAGAGGTTTTAAACTCATTCCAGTCAATGGCTGTGGGTGCTTGCGAGGCACTGCTACCAAAGCTCACATCAAAAGAGATAATCCAAAGATGAATATGGGCAATACCTGTAAATTCGGGTCCCCAGATGTGTAAATCTGCCCCTAATTGAACGGTAATATGCTGAGTCCCGAAAAATTGGAAAGTATAGGAAACCCCCATATCAATATAGATAGAAATATCGTAGTGATAGGGTTTCCAAGACATGAGAAAGTCTGCCCCGGCGTTGAACCAAGCACTCAGAGGACCACTATTCCAAGTAGCTTGGAGGTGTCCCCCGGCCATGATAGCGGAAGGAGTCAGGGCAAAATAAGCATCTGCTTTGATATAAAGTTCACTGCTAACTTGCCAATTAAGCCCAAGGCGAGGTACTTTCGGGTAATGGTCTGGGACTTTAAAGAGGGGATGATAACCCCCTAAAGTGAGGACAAAATCTCCCTCATGGACGTTAGGGGCAAACCAGCCATAAAAGGCAAATCCTCCGGTGAGATGACAAGCTTGAGAAAGGATATAAGAGTTAGGAGTAAGTTGGGCAATAACGCCGATAAATCCTTCGGCGGGCAGAAAACTGGCTTTGAGGGCTAGTTGTACCTCGGCAACTGGGGGGACTCCTGCGCCTACATTTGGGGGGGCGATGAGGGTGGCTAAACCAAGTATATTAAGTTCAAAACGATTACCAAAAGCGACGGTAAGCAGGAGAAAAGAATCAATCAGTTTAAAAGAGGTGAATTTAATGCCGATGGCGAGGAATATTTGCCCAGTTTCGGGGGGGATATAGTCTCGGAGTTTGGTTAGTTCTCCTGTGAGTCGGGCGGCTTGGTCTGAGTTAGAACCCTCAGCCGGAGGAGGGTTAACCGCTTCGGCGACGAGGGGGAAGGTGGCAACTTGGTCAATGGTGGGGACTTTGAGGGCGCGGTTATAGCCAAAGCCGGCGGCTAATCCGGTGACGAAGAAGAAGGAGGGGCCACCGATGGGGTAGTCAAGAATGGCGTAGATAAAGAGGGAGGGATGCCCTTGAAAATAAGCATAGGACCCTATGGCGGAAAGTTTGAGGGCTTTGCCTTTGACGTTAAATTTGATAACGGCGGCACCGTCGTATTCGTCGTAGGTTTTTCCATCTTGGGTGGTGATTTTGGTTCTGAGGAATGCGCCACCGATTTCTAGGGTGTCGCTGCCTTTGTAGTCGATGCCGATGCCTTTAAGTTCAAATTTGGGGTCAAATTGATTGAGGGGGGAGTTAACGGCAAGTCCATCGAGGGAGAGGGAAAGTCCGGCTAGGTTAAGACTAGCATCTAATAAGAAGCCGATGGCTGCGTCTTTGTACTGTACTCCTACTCTTTCAAAATGAACGGGACCAAAGCTTTTTTGGATTTTAAACCAAGTGGCGTTATCAGAGGGGGGGGTGGTGGTAGAGGGAATAACAGTCGGCTGACTTGGGGTAGGGGTTTGAGGAGTAGAGGAAGAAATTGGCAAGGCGAGGATGTTAGTTTGGCTACCAAATTGCATTTTGGCGGCTACATTTAAGCCTTTAGGAAGTGCGATCGCTGTACTGTCTTTTATGGGTATTTTAGTGCCTTGTTCGATCAGGTTGTTAAAGGTGGTGATTTCTGAAGAGGTAAAATCTTTATTGGCGATTAGGAATTGTAAGTCATCGACTCCGATGGTTTGATCTTTCGGAAATTCTTGACCCACTAGGGGAAGCTTAGAGAGGTTGATGTTCGTCCCAATGTCAAATCCTAAGAGGATTTTGGTGGTGGTATCCCTCTTGCTATAAGCAAAGAGAACGTCTTTAAGGTCAACTTGTATACCTGTAAGAATATCTAGCAGGGTCTGGTCAGATGACACATTCTCCACCAATACTTTCAGCGAAATGGCGTTACCCGGTTGATGACTGTAAGTGGCGATCGCAGTCTTGGATGTCTTATCTTCAGCAAAGATCAGGTCAAAGGTTAAAGTTCCGATGGTGATATGACCCTTAAATTCTGCTTGATAGGAAATTTGTCCCGTCGTGTTGGGTTCTAAATTGTTCGATTGTTGATTTAACTCAATGGTAACGATAATATCTACTGTTTTATCTTCGAGGGGAAATTTCCCTTCACAGGTCAAGAAGAAATCTCTAGTTTGAGTGTTGAACGATACTTCAATATTGTCTAATGTCAACTCTTCTATGGTTGAAGGTACAGTAACGCCAAATGTTTCCCCCAAGTCACTAATTAGATAGCCAACGGGAATTTCTCTCCCTTTACCCGTACTGCCTTTAAATTGCCAGCCGGCTCCATCCGTTGAGGGTTTTTCTGCTGATAACCGAATTGGAATATTGCCTAAAGTCAATAGACCGATAATCGAAACCTGAGACCGACGCTGAGAGGGATTCGTCGGTTGAGTAATATCAAGGGAAATGTCGAGTTCCGTTAAGGTGAAATAGCCCGGTAAGAACTGCCACGGCTCTGAAGTGACCATGCTGAAAGCGATCGCCGATAAAGTCTGGGGCGTACCATCAAAGACCATGCTAAAGGTGTTAATGGTCAACGCCCCAATACTGCTATCCATTTGGGGCGGTAGTAAACCGGCAACATAGTCTCCTCCGACTAAGTTGACCAGCCCTTTCAAACCCGGTAAAGCTAATGGTTCTGCCAGCCATAGATACCACCCTCCGGCTGGATTGATGCGTTGCAGGGCTGTTGATATTCGTATCCCTTCTATGGTGATGCTACCGCCTATAAAGCCTGTAACTCCCCATCCCTGATTCCAAGGAATGACTTCCATACGAAATCGCAAGTCTTCTAAACTGAGGTGATTGGGAATGATAACCCATTCTTGAGCAGAGGCGACATCAAATCCAAAGAAGGCTATCTTCTTGCTGTCGAGATCGACCTGAACCCGCACATAATGCAAGATCATCGAACCAATATTGCCCATTCCCTCTGGTAAGGCGGCGGCATAATCAGCATCAATTAAAGCAGCTAGTTCCCCTAAACCCGGTAGCGGTTGATTGGAATGAACTTCCAGGGTCAAGAGTCCAGAAAGGGGAAGGGGAATCATCGCCGCCAGAGTCAGGCGACTAATCTGAATCGAGCCAAAAATAAAGCCGGTGTAGTAAACTCTTGAACCATCGGATCTGAGGTTTAAAGTCAGGCCAATGGTCTCTATTCTTAACTTAGGGGCAATCTCCCAGACATTAGTTGAGGTGATACTGAAGTCTGTTCCTTGCCAAGTCAGAGTATTGGGGTCAAACTGAATCCTCATTGATGTGAGGGTTAATGCCGTCATAGTCCCGACTTGAGAGGGAAGGGAAGCAGCAATGTTCAGACCGCTCATCAGTTCTAGGAGGTCCGTGAGTGACGGCAAGGCAATACCTGGGGGTAGAATAGTGACACTCCAACCACCAATTCCTAGAGGAATGTCAATGGAAACTGGAATCTCAAGGTTACTCAGGTGAATTTTTCCTGTAAATTCAACGACATAGTTGTTTAACAATTCTGGGTGAGTTTGAACCTTGAGCATCAGTTCGGGCTTCTCAATGCCAATTCTCTCTATCCCCAGCAGCGACCAATTTTCTGCCATTTTGCCGGTGACAATCATTTCGCCGCTCTTGGTACTGGCTTCAAGCTGGGATTGGGGGAAATGGACACTGCTTAAGCCTTCAACTTGACTGGAATTAATTGGCGCAAGATAACGGCTGATGGTGGGAAAATTTAGTTGTGGGAGGGTAGCGGTGACGGCGATAGCTCTGTCGTGTTCGCTAAAAACTAAGGTGATATCGACTCCATCAATTTCCCATAGTCTTACTTTACCAATTAAACTACTTTGTGATGGCGAAGTTGTTCCTAAAGGGGGGTCTAAGCTGGTTTGCGTTAAAGTAAGTTGGGCTCTTCGATTTTTGTCAATTGTTTTTGATCTAGAGCGAACTAATCAATTAAGTCTCTTGCCAGATAAGGATTTAGTCGATTTATGCTCCCCTATCGAACCATACCAAGTAACGAAGAGCCGTAAGTTGTTGTTGATTGAGTAGTTGTAGCAGACTGGTTACTTCTTCCCCAAAGGAGACATCAATAGTGATTTCTTTTACTTCTTGAGCGAATTTGGTTTCTAGCAGTTGGCGAAAACTGGTGACATTATCTGGCATTTTTCTGATTTCCCTATTCTTAGTTACCTTGAAGTTGGCTTTATTCTTGGACTTTCTAAATTTTTATCACTGTGCAGGAGGAACAATGGGAGGACCTGGCCAAATTTCTTTTCTCTTTTTTTTAGTCGGATGTTCATCGTCCTCTAACAAAAGTTCCTCTTCGACTTCAGCTTCGATGTCTTTACGCTTTGAATCATTTATAATGCTAGGGAAAATCTTCCCAAGGGTTTCTCGATCTAAGTTAGCCAATATCGCTGCCTTCCAGGTAGAAACGTAGCCCATACTTTCTATAATCTCGTTGGTTAAAGTCAGACTATTATCGACAAATTCCCTTCCTCCAGTAACCACTAGAGTTGCTGCCGCTCTTTGCAAACGTCCGGCGGCTTTTGTGGCTGCTTGATACGCCTCATAACGCTGTTCTAGGCGCAGTTCGCTAACCTCAATAAAATCTTGGTAAGGAATAATAATTTGGGGATTATCGGGGTTATTATTGTAATATTTGCTATTTAATTTAAACAAGTTAATCGTGTTATTTGCTGCTTGTACAATATTGGATTCTATATCATTATTTGTTTCCACAAAAACGAAAGTACGTTGTTCTTCTTTAAATAAATTGCCTTCAGCATCCAACACTCTATAGGTAACGTTATCTCGTTTGACATAGCGAAAAGGGTAAGATAAAGCCATTTCTGAATCTGGCCAGAGATAGGTATCTTTTTGTTGGGGATTGTAATCCTTTGCACTCTCTCGACATTCACCACAAATAAGCAGTAAATTATCCCAGTCATCGAGAGTCAGAGTAGCATTTCTTTCGAGATTGCCCCGCAGTTTATGGAACAGATAAGCTTGATAATTTAGCTTCTTTTCACAGAAGGAACAGTAAGGTCCGACAGTATTAGTATTGAAAAGGGTGACAACAAATGTTGTATAGGATGGCTCAATCTCTGGTCGCTCTGGTCTGATAATCGGTTTCATAATCGAAATACCTGCTTTGAATTAGGGAGTGGTTTACAGTTGTGGAATATAAGGAAGGACGGAGTTAGTGATATTAGTACCATGATAGCGATTAAGGTTATTGGGATCGGCGGCTGACCGATTATTAAGCCTTGTTACTAATTCCTGGGCAAGATTATGGTCGTACTGCTTAAATACAGTAACCCAAACTGAGTAGAAGCCCGTTTGTTCGACATTCTCACAAATAGATTCCCACTGATCTTCAAGTAGCTGAATTGATGGGGCAGGGTTGACTAGCCAGCCGAACAAGTAGCTTATAAACCAACTTATTGTCCATGAGTTAAGCGCAGTCTGTTGGTCTCTCAAAATTCTTAAAGCTTTAATTGCTTGAAACCAAGCTTCTGTCCGTTCGAGCATCCGCTGATCGCCTACTACATTGTTGACCTGATTTAAGCCAACTAGAGGAATGGTATTGTTGGTAGCAGTATCTTTACGATTATCAAAAGCAGCCGTACCCGTATTTGAATTCCGAACTGCTATGCGAACTTGAACAAACCTTGGTTGCAAAGCCCCTGCCGCTGGATTCCAAACATTAGCTGAGAGCCGCCTGAAATCACCTGCCACTGAGATCCTTGTATTACCAAGGTCAACAGCATTAGCAATGGCAATAACCCCAACGGAATTACCCCCACCATCTACTTCGTGCAGTTGATAGTTACACAGACGCAGAGAGAGACTAGCTGGATTAACTCCAGCACCAGGTACCACTTCACTGACATCGGGCCAGAGATAATAATCCTGAGTCGCGTTTAGTATTTCGTCGTAGCGTAAACGGACATTATTAGTAGGAGGATCAGTAAAAGGAGCAACTGGTTGAGGTCCTGCTGGTCCTGGTGGAACCAAAAGGACAAAAGGTACCGCAGGATAGTTAATCTGCATGGCTTGGTTTATACCAAAAGTTCGATGAGGTTGTTCTCCTTTATAATTTGAATTGCAAACATTACAGCCAAGGATAAAATTATCCCAGCGTAACCATTCAGTGGGATAGCTGCTTTTAGCTATGCGGTGTTCTATCGCTAAGTTTTGAGGATCTTGGTATCTCGACTCACAATAGGAACAATACTTGCCTAACTGCTTTAGTAAATCATTTTTGGCTCCCTTGTAGCCCGTATAGCCGCTTGCTAGTTCATTGGTGCGAGAAAGTTCATTCCAAATCCAAGTTCTTAAAGTTGCTGCATTTCCCACACCCAACATTGCTCCATCTACCATAAGATTAGCCAGCACGGTCGTTCCATTCCACTGATCTTCTTGCCAGATACGAGCTAATTCTGCCGCTTCTTCCATTGGTAGGAGAATGCGAAGCCGTCGGTTTCTTTGCGCTGCTGTATGATATTCGATTGCCTGAATTCGTGCATTGATAACGACGTTGCCACCGTTATTCCGGTTAGGAATCAGAATATTTCTGGGTGGTGTTTGATAAGTTTGTCGATAGATCACTGTATTAGGATTTAGGACAGCTACAGCTGCCATATTAGGTCTAACCTTCACTCCCGCTACTGTTTGTATCCCTCCTGCTTGATGTACTCCTATATTACCCACTGCTATAGGGACTGCCCCATTAAAGTTCAGTCCGTTGCGGAAAAAGTTGTAGCTCGCATTAGTTCCTGTAGTAATATTGTAGGTCAATTCTTGGATTTGTAGCAGTAGAGTTCCCGTTGAATTATCAAAAGTAGTATCGTAAATGGGATGAGGGGCGGCATTTTTATTGTCAACTGGTCGCATAATTACCTACCTTTAATTAAATATTCACTTTTGCCCTTGAAAAACTTGTTCAGCCGTTAAACTTAATTCAGGAAAAATTAAGGACTTACTAATTAAATCCTTTCCCCTAAATTGTTGTACTTGATACTCCCCATCGATCAGTTGATAAATAGAAAGAGTCGGTTGTTTTGGCTGTCCAATAAAACGCACCCCACCTATGCCTAAATAATCTACAATCCAATATTCATTAATACCCATCGCCTCATAATCAACTAATTTATAACCATAATCATCCCTCCAATTACTACTAACAACTTCAATGACTAAAGGAATAGATTCCCCATTAATAAGAGTTGATTTCTTCTCCCACAATGGCTCATTGATCAGGTTTTGACGATTAATGAGTAACAAATCCGGATTATAACCCGTTTCCTTATCCTTTAATTTAACTAACGCTTTCGGCGGAATACGATAGGGTAAATTCATCCTCATGTATTCTAAGGTTAATTCTTGGGTAAGAAAGCTAGTAATATCCTCATGTTGTCCTGTGGGTTGCATCTCGATAATTTTTCCTTCATGTAATTCATAATGGCGATTTTCTGGCAGCCATTCAATAAACTCATCAAAGGTTATTAATTTGGGTAATAATTGAATCATAAATAAAGTCTCCTACTTATTTTGACTTTTGACTTTTGTGCAATCGCGCTGCAGCGAAGCGAGGAACTTCTGACTTCCGCGAAGCGGTATTATCCTTCATCTATTTCAAAATCAACTCTTTCATACAAATTTTGAAAGGAAATCTCAAACTCATCTGAAGCCAATTTTAACACAGATTCCTCTCCTTTATAATCATTAAATATCCATTTACCATCCCCCTGCTTAAAATATTGAGTTGCATAAAAGCGATATTGATCGATTAAAATATATTCTTGAAACTCTGGAATAGAGCGATAAAATTCAAATTTATCTGTCCGATCATAATCTCTGGTTGATTGAGAAAGAACTTCTACAATAATTAAAGGATTTGTTACATTTGTTTTACTGTTTCCTTCATAGAGAGGTTTTCCCTTAATAACCATCACATCAGGATAGGTATAAAGGCGATATTGAGGAATCCACAAGCGGACATCATTAATATAGATATAATAATCTTGCTCCTTAATTGTTAAAGGAAATTTTCGACAGAAATTGAGTGCAATTTGATTATGATTAGTTGTCCCTCCCGGCATAATTACGATTTCTCCATCTCGGTATTCATGTTTGTCTGTTGCTTTTTCCTCTAAAGTTAAGTATTCTTCAGGGGTATAGTATTTTTTTTCTGTTTGTAGGATCATGATTGATTACCTCTTATAATTTCACTAAGAATTAGGTAAATTACCCATCATATTTTCTGCTAATATTAAAAATTTTTGAGCATAAATGATTTGTTCTTGAGCTTTTAAAAGTAATTCAATCTGATCTTCTGTCATAGAATTATTCCCTCTTTACGAATATTCCTAAGCAAAAGACCAGAACGATGAATGAATCGGTATTCATCCATAAATATACAACTGATTACCGCATCTTTTTCTAAAGATAAACTGGCTATAATGGGTCCAGTTTTTTCAATTTCTTCACCTGCATTTACTTCTCCTTTGAGAACGACTAAGACATCAATATCGGAGTCTGGATGCGCGTCACCCCTGGCCTGAGAACCAAACATGATCAACTGTTTAAGGCGATCGCCGTAATGATTTTTTAATTCTCGTTTCAGTCGAGCGAGAATGGTTTTTAGGGTATCATTGACAATCGTTAATGTCATGCTTAATCATTCTTTTAGGGTAGGGGTTGAATTAGGGGGGAGCTGCCGAGGGCAGCTCCCTTCGATACGCTTTCCGCATTTTAACATAGGACTAGAATAAAGAGCGATTATTTCAATATCTTTTAATTTCTCAATCCGTCCTGTTTATGATCATAATTTTAGCAATTTGTTTGAGAATTTGCAATATATCCTCTAACTGATTTCTTCGGGGTAAAAGCAGGGAAAAAATGTTAGAAAAGTCATATTGAGGAACGCCTTGGTTCAGCATTTTAATAAACATAAATTCATCACCGTTACCTATCAAACCATAGACCGGTATTTGAGGGTTAGGATTTGCCATCATGTAAGTCATTATTTGCGGTAATGCAACGGGAAAAGCAATGGTAGATTTAGACTCAATGATTAACACCCACAGTTGTGGAGCAATAATTAAAGTATCAATTCTCCCCCGTAAGATTTCCTCCTCTTCTTCTATTTCTAGTTCAACACTTGCTTCAGTGGTGACATAGAAAGGTTCATCATATAAACCCGCCAAAGTTAGTAAAGGAGAAATGAGTAATTGATTGATCACTCCTTCTGCTAAAGGACTTCTTTCTCTATGACGTTCAAATCGTCTTTTGATTTGCTCTAAGGTTTCTTTTTCTTGAGTAGTTAAATCAGGTAAGTCCTGTTGCCATTCATTAAAAAATTGATCGCTATCTGTAGCAGATAAATTAAACTTTTGCTTCAGAACAGCCAAGGTGGTGATAGTTTTAGAAATTGGGTAAGTCTGTATCATGCTTAACATAATCTTTTGTTTAGTTTATCGTTCATAATTATTCATTTAATGTAGCTCCAATCCTCCAAGCAAAAATTCGATAGCTACCTTTGGTAAAACGTTGACTTTTCCTTTCCATTCCATAAGTTGAAGTATTGTCTGCAGCAAAAACGGCCTGTCCTGCTGTTGCAAAATCAAAAGTATTATGGTCTGGCATCAATAAATAATAACCACAATAGCTATTTTGGAAGTCACCATCATTGACTCTACGAAGTGTCGTTTTTGCATCCCATATTCTGCCATTAATATCTTTAAAAAGAATTTGAGTAACTAATAAGAAAGTTCCTAAGTTATGCTCTTTCTTATAATTTTTATTTATTTCAACATCAAACCAACCACTATCATAATTGGCAATAAGTTGACCTAGAGAAAATTTGCCTGTGATCGCTGTATCTCCCTTTACTTTCAATTGTTCAGTCCCTGGAGTAATACCCATGCCAACCTTGCCGCGCTCATCAAACAAAATGGGTGATTTTTCTATCGTACAAATAAAAGTTCCATCCCAATAACCCGGAATATTTTCATAGCGGATATAAAGATTGGTCTGACCGGAAGGAAGAGAAGAAAGGATATTACTAACTATTAATTCAATACCCTGTTCCTGTCGTAACTCAACGTTTTCTTCATTTTGATTAGTTATTGTCCAAGTTGGCGACTGTCCTTGAGTCTCTTTAACAATTTTCCACTCCTCTATATGTCTTGCCATCAGTCGAAAATCTTTTCCTTGAATCCCTATTCCTTGTACCTGACTTGTGGTTCCCAAGGCCCAATCTTTATTCTGCCCTTCTTCTTGAACATCAAAAGAGATAATAAACTTAGAGGCATTATCCCCCTTACTATCTGGAATCAAAGGAATAGATTTATCTTTTAATACATTAACAATTCGCAAAGTTAACTTATTTGTCGTTGTGCCATCATTCAAAATGCGATTGGAGCCTACAAAACTGACATGAAGCGGAATATTCTTCTTCCCTCGATGATCGATAACGCTGAGTTTTTTTTCTCGGTAATAATGAGTTAAAGTCTCTCCTTGATAAGTAAACTCTGGACATAAAAACTCAACTCTGGTTGTTCTTGCCCCTCCCGCTGCTGAAGCACTGACATTTTGCAGGGTTAAAGTAACGACCTCATTAGCTGATAAAGTAGTATTAGTTGTTAGAAAATAGAGAGAAACTATCCCATCTGCTTGAGTAACAGGAGAACTCATACTCCAATTACTTTGGGTTTTTAAAGCCAATTGCTGTAAAGATTTAGGCGATAGAGTATCAGGTCTAAATCTTAATTCAAAATGATAATTATTTTGAGTGACTGCTCCACTTTTTGCTGGTAAATTAATCTCTTGTTCTGTATCATTTTGAATTTCAAAAACCAGTTCTTCTCCCTTAGTATCATTTTCAATAAAGATAACTGACTCTTGATCCTCTCCTTCATATAAATTAAAATCAAGAGGATAGGCAAGATTAAAAGCGGCGATCGCCGTTAAATTATCATTTATATCCTGTTTAATTTCTTCTGGAGATAATGCCTTTTTATAGATGCGGAGATGAGCAATTGTTCCCGCAAAATAGTTAGCATAAGCTTCATTGCTTCCTCCTCTACGTGCTAGATAAAGAGGTGAATCATTTTGTGTTTGAGATTGGGTTGTATCATCCGTACTATTTTCTTCATGTCCATCTAAATAAAGCCGTAACTTTCTCCCTTCTTTCACAAAAGCAATGTGATAGAATTGCTCACTATTAAGTTTAGTTGTGGTGGTGACATAGGGACTATTAGAACCATCATATCTTGCCGCACAGATTGTTTGGTTATCAGGAATATATCTGATGACATAGGGATAACCTCCACTACCATTCCATTTTTCAATAATATCGTTGTCACCATTGGTTTTAAATGGTTGTTCTTTGGCTATTTTTATCCAACTGGCAACGGTAAAATCTTGATTAGTTGCAAAGTTAATGTCCTCTGAATTAGGAATTTCTATATAGTCTTGTCTTCCATCAAAAATAAAACAACTGCCAAAATGTTCATCACTCACAACTTGGGGATTACCATGAATCTTATATTGGCTCTCAGTAGAAGCCGAAATATTCTCACTTAAAGCTGAAACATTCTCGCTTAAAAAAGCACTACGAACTATTTGATTGTCTGCATCGGGGATAATGGTATCTAGTTTTAGATGTAGAACTAAGTCATTAGTGTTACTCATAATTGATACTCCTTGATTTAAAAAATTAACGGGTGAATTTTGAATAAACTTAGGGATTAGGACTATTAGGGTTGGGTGGCTCTTTTTTGGTGCTTAACTTTAACCATCCCTCTCGAATTTCTTGCTTGCCAGAGAAGATAGCGTTAACATTAGTTTGACCTATTTTATCGGCAGTTGACCATTGTTCCTTTTCTTTCTCCAACCATGACCACTGATAACCAACTTCATCAGGTAAAGCTAAATTAATCTTACCATAATCTGTCAAGATAGGAGCAGAGAAGAAAGTAATTTCTATTTTCTCTAACGCTTGTTGATATTGATCCGGGGGAATATCAATTGATTTCGTCGGTAAAATTCCAGTAGTTGCGTGAACTTTTCCTCTGGGATCGATGAGCATAGTCAATAAAGTGGGTGGATATTTTAGATTAAGATCAATGTGCCAAGGATTGTTAGCATTATGAAATTTAATTGCAGAATGATCAACTCCCTCTAAATCACTTTGAGGGGCATAAAACACCTCACTTAGACTTCCATCATCCCCTTCCAACCAATAACCTAATAAACCATCATTTAACTGTTTATATTCCCCTAAACGAATTGGAAACTTGACCTTTTCAAAGCCATCCGTTTCTCGGAAATTACGTCTTAAATCTTGCCAAAATACCCCCCAATCTTGGTTAATAGCTGGAAGTCCCTCTAATTCCAAATTTAAAGAAGCTCTGACTACGGCAATAGGTCGTCCCATTAACAGTGCTAAACCTTGATTTTGCGCTGAATTTTCGGGATCAATGTTTTCTAAACCACTATCTAAAGCCGAAATAAAATTAGACAAAAATTCTGCCCCCTGCTTAATAATATAGTTAATCACTTTTTGTAAATGATCATCAATTTTATCAAAGGGGATAACCTTATTTTCCCCCGGCGCAGCTTCCCATTTTGCTAATTGATTAATCGAACCCAACGCCTTACCCTGATTATCATAGATAGCGAGACTATTATCTAAATTATTAGGCAATATCCAGCCACAAATAGGAGTAGTAGCTGGATGACTATTCATTTCCTGTTCCCCTTCAATTGCAGATAACCAACGGAAATTAATACGCGCTGGTTGTACCAAACGAGGGGGTAAAGATATCAGATAGGGACTGCCTGGAGTCGTCATCTGTTCAGGAGTGATAATATTTCTAATATCTAAATCCTTCACCTGTCCAAAAGTATCCACCAACCGTAACCGCAAAATCTTCATTACCCCTGAGCGAATTGGGTTAAAATCATTTAAAGGTTCTGGCGCACTACGGATACTTTGTTGTACCATTTCTTTTATTTCATCTGTAAAAGGCTGATAATCATTAAATCCTAAAGGATCAGCAATAGGTAACTGTAAGGTCTGTTTATGCATCAATAAAGCCTCGTTAAACCCTCCTAAAGCTTGAGATAGACAATTTAGGCTTAAAAGATTTTGATAAGCTCTAATGGCAGTATAAATGGGGTCTTTAGCCTTAGTTTCTAGACTATTCAAAGAAGCAGTATTTGTCTCTTCATACCATTCTTCTATGGCTTGAATATTATTACTAAGATAGTCATCATTTTGCTGTTCTTTAGGAATTTTATTGGCCTGGTAATAACCTGACAAAATTTGTTTCTTTAAATAAACTTCTATTTTTTCCTTAAGCTTAATTCCAGCATGGGGTGTTAAAATACTCCGACCACTATAAACATTAGCAGCTTTAAGAACAGCCCCCTTTCCGTACTGCAAAGAAAGCTCTGGCTCGTTTTCTTTCAAGGTATAATTACCCGTAATAAACTCAGCATCATATTGATGATTATAGATGCAATGATTACAGCCATTTTGGAGGGGAAAAACTTCTACCTCCCACTCTAGTAAAAACGGATGCCAAGGTTGTTCTTCCCAAGTGTTAAAGCCAATATGTTCCCCTTTTTTATTGTTTTCTATCTGATCAATTTTACCGAGAATAGACGAAAATCCATTGAGAAAAATGTCCTCTTCCTGTTGTAAAATCTCACATTCTAACAGTCCATCATCCCTCAATCTTCCATCTTGTCCATGGCGAATGGTGGGTTTTACCCCTTCCCCCGCCATCAAGATAACCGGTTCTGTTGGTTGCCAATAACGGGAACCGGCAATAGGTTTCAGGGTGTAAGGTGGTGGAGCTTTTAAAATTAGCTGAGGGAAAGAAACTTCTAAAAGCAGACGATTGCAACGGACTAATTCTTCTTCGTTACAATCAATTAAATTGGGTTTTTTCTCTAATAATACTTGGGCAATTGCCTTGAATACATCTTCTTGGTAAAAGTCCCTTTTAGTAAAAATTAAATTTAAGGCATCTATAATTTCTTCTTGGTTTTTCCCTGCAATTTTACTGGACAAATCGGGGATTAACTGCTTAATTCTTTTAATTGGCTCTGTTGTTCCCCGTTCTAACTGATTAATCAATTTTTCCCAGTCTAAAATATCACTAACTTTTAATTTACACTGGGTAATATTTGCTTGAGTGATCGCCTGTTGTAATTGAGTTAAAGATTTATTCAATAACTTTTCATAATTCTCTAGATCATTCAGTTTTGCCTTTAAAGGTTCAATTCCCTTCTCCTCAATATAATATTTAACTTCATCAATATCAGGATACTGAGCGGTGCTACCTTGGGGGGGATAAGCGCTTAACATATACTTATACCAATCAGAAAAGAGTTGCCGACGCATTGACTCAATTTCATCGCAAGTGCAGTCATATTTCTGTTGAGATAGATTAAGCTGATTCAGTTTAAGAGCTATATTATCGGGTAAAGTAACTTCGCTCTGAGCTTGAGCATCTTCAGCATTTGCTGTTGTAGCGTTTGTGCTTCCTAAAGTAATTGTCCATATTGTGCCAGATGAGACCGCATTAAACCCTTTTTCATGGCGTGCTTCCTCAAACTTAGCTGTTAGATCCAACTGCCGATGTTCTAGACTAGAAGATAGGGTTAAAGCTTCTAATTGATCTTCAATAATAGATTGAGAATTGTTGTCAATTTTTTGACCTAAATAAGCAGATAATGCCTCCGTTCCCGTATTTCCTACAGCCACTTCTACCGAAATTTCTCTCTCTGTATTGGTTGGAGAAGCAAACTTTAAGCGAGCATAACAAAGTATTTTTTGAGGTATTTGTTCATTACTCTCAACGGCAACCGCCCATTTTAATTCCTCTTGTATCGCTTTGATTAATTCTTGTGTAGTTAATTGAGATTTTGATTTGATGAATTGATTGAAATAATCCTTTTCTAAGTGACTATACCACGCAATCACATCATACTGTAACCCATCAGTATTTTCAGGAGAATAATCATCATAAAATCCAAAAACACTGTGACAATTGGGATAAAAAGCCGCAAAAGTCGGTTCACCATAACCTACCGCCGTCAATAAGGGTAAGTATTCAGCCTTGGGATCATTTTCTAACCAAGCTTCTATAGGCAGTTTGCGACCTAAATAGCGAAATGGTTGATGATTACCATTTTTTATCTCAATGGGATAAGCAATACTCCCTGACAGACTTCCTTCTCCTTCTGGGTAGAGATAATCACTCTCCACTACCCATTGACGTTTTTCGCCGTTAAGAGTGCGTGTTATTAACCAACGATTAGGAACTGATGGGAAAACTGTCTTTTTATCGCTATCTTGAATCCCTTTTGTTAAAGCATCGGGTAACGCCCAATGTAAATGGATTCCCGCTTTCAGGTAGAGATTTTGATTTTGAAAGGGTTGGGAAACAATCTCCTCGCTGATATGAGCAATATTCGGATTTACGTCTCTTTTTCTATTAAAATAAGGAACTATGCTCAAATCTGCCATCGCCTCTACAACTAGGCGCTCTCTTTTCAGATAGAGAGCATCCAAATGAATAGGAATCATTAAAATACTATTGACCATGTTCTCATTAGGATTACAAGCATTTATTGTTGCTCTGATTCTAATATTTTAAGGGTAGCATCCCACTTTTTCAATAAGCAATTGTACTTAGATGCGAAATACTTATATGGCAAGCCTTTTCGGGAGTTCATAGATTTTCAACGGTTCTTTAAATTGTGTGATTGGAACCAGAATCGTTACTACAAAAGCCTTCTTACCCTTCTGAGCATTTGTACTTATTACATAATTGGGATGCTCCCAATTCTAAGGAAGCATCTCATTTATGCAAGTGAGTGATTATACTTGTCTCTAAAACTGGTTTCTAGCAAGGCTTTCAAAATAGCTTGACATAAAACCTGATTTAGGGGTTACAAAGTTGAGATGCTGCCAATCAGATTGATTTTTTCGGGTGCATCTTAACCTTGGCAGAAATACCGACAATCAGCAATTATCAGTCACTCTTAAACTGCTATAAATGTATGACAACCGCGTGTAAGCATCCCACCGAAAAGCTAATGTGCGGGGGAGGGTGGAGGGTTAAAGCCCCCAAGAGCCAAGATTGAGTGATAAAATCGCAAGTAACGACCAATTTTGGCAGCGAGTTTCCCTTTAAAAATCCCACATCGACATGAAAAATCAATTATCTCAGCTTTATGAAACTGATTTTAACTTGTGGCTTGAGCAAACCGTAAATCACTTAAAAAAGGGCAATTTACAGGCACTCGATTTAGATAACTTAATCGAAGAAATATCCGATATGGGACGTAATAATAGACGGGAGGTATTTAGTCGTTTAAAAGTTCTCTTGATGCACTTACTTAAATGGCAATATCAACCAAAAAAACGAACTAATAGCTGGATAAATACCATTGATGAGCAAAGAGAACAATTAGAGCTTATTTTAAGGGATAGTCCTAGCTTAAAACCCTATTTAGCCGATATTTTCGCAGAATGTTATCAAAAAGCAGTGCGAGGGACGGTAAATGAAACTAATTTACCAAAAGAAAATTTTCCGGTTGATTGTCCTTTTAGTCAAGAACAGGTTTTAAATTGGGATTATTTTCCTGAAAATAGCTTTTGAACAATAGCAGTTTTATGATAAAATTGCCCTGCTGTCAAGACTGATTTTTTTCTTGCCAAACAGCTAAGGCCATTTGATGAACAAATCGCCAAGGTAGATGATGCTGACGGGCAATTGCGGCACAATCTTCGTATTCTGGTTGTATGGTAATCGGTTGATTAATTGACTCTTTGTAGGCAACTTTTAGCCGAATTTGACCATAGACAGTATCGATCGATTGTATCTCTCTTTTTAAGATTGATCGCTCTTGAATTGTCCTTCTAATGCCTAAAGTTGTGGTTTCCTGAAAGATCATATTTTCACAAATAGCAATTTTATCCAAGCCACAAATTACTGTCAAAAGTATTCCCAAACGGGATTTTTTCATAGTAATTGCTTGACTAAATACATCCAAGGCACCCACTTGTAATAAAGCCTCGCTTAAATAGGCGATCGCTTGCGGATTTAAGTCATCAATTTGAGTTTCTAAAACTGCCACAGTTTCAACTTCATCTAGCTTTTCTGGTGTTTTTTTCCCTAACCAAAGCCGGACAAGATTGGGAATCGGTAAATCTTTTGTCCCTGCTCCTAAACCGACCTTTTCTAACTGCATTTTCGGCGGTTTACCGAAACTTTTAGCTAAAGTTGTCACAATAGCTGCCCCCGTGGGTGTTACTAACTCCGCTTCAATGCCATTACTATAAATTGGTACTTGTCGCTGACTGAACAATTGTACTACTGCTGGCACGGGAACCGGTAAACGACCATGGGCGGCCTGAACTGTACCGCCGCCGGTGGGTAGAGAAGAACAGTATAATTCACTCACCGATAGCCAATCCAAACCCAAACAAGTCCCGACGATATCAATAATGGCATCAGTTGCCCCGACTTCGTGAAAATGCACTTTTTCCGGTGCGATCCCGTGAACTGATCCTTCTGCGATCGCAAGTTGTTGAAAAACCGCTAAACTCCATTCTTGGACTTTCTGGGGGAAATTTGCCTGTTTAATTAAATTTTTGATCTCCGGTAAATGGCGAGCGGGGGTATGATGGTGATGGTGGTGATGATCAGCGGACTTCTCGGCAGTGACATCGACGTGAACCTTAGTAGCAATTTGACCGCGACGATGCACTTTTTCAGCCCTTAACTGATATTCCTCCTCAATTCCTAAAGTTTTTAGTTGTGCAATCAGGTATTCTAAGGGGACTCCTAAATCTACTAATGCCCCTAAACACATATCCCCGGCGATTCCCGTGGGACAATCCCAATAGGCGACGATTTTGCTATCATGGCTACCATTTACTCTCTCCATCCGGAAAATCCCCAACAACGTTCTATCCAAGAAATCTGTCATGCCCTGAAAAATGGGGCAATTATGCTTTATCCTACCGATACCGTCTATGCGATCGGTTGCGATCTCAATGTGAAATCCGCCGTCGAACGAGTTCGCCAAATCAAGCAACTATCTAATGATAAACCCTTGACGTTTCTCTGTTCTTCTTTGTCGAATATTTCCGAGTACGCATTGGTCAGCGATTATGCCTATAAGATTATGCGACGAGTTATACCCGGTCCCTACACTTTTCTCTTACCGGCGACTAAATTAGTGCCGAAAGTGGTGATGAATCCGAAGCGGAAAACTACCGGTATCCGGGTTCCCGATCACGTTATCTGTCGCACTATTCTCGAAACCCTAGAAAATCCTATTATCTCTAGTTCTGCCCATCTTCCCGATCAGGAGGGGGATTTTCCCACCAAGGGATTAGAATCCGCTAGGTTATTCGATGCCCTCGATCATATCGTTGATTTAATTATCGAAGATGGTTCGGCTCCCGGTTCGGAAGTGTCAACAATTGTTGATTTTACCGGCGATCAACCGGATATCGTGCGTCAGGGTTTGGGTTGGCCAGAATTACAACAATGGTTATAACGAAGGCAGGAGACAGGAGACAGGAGACAGGAGACAGGAGATAGGAGACAGGAGATAGGAGATTAGTTTTATTTATTCTCCCCACACCCCACTTCCCCACTTCCCCACTTCCCCACTTCCCCACACCCCACACCCCACACCCCACACCCCACACCCCACACCCCACACCCCACAACTTCCCACTGATAACTGATAACTGATAACTGATAACTGATAACTGTATCGGTTATTGCGACTTTTTATTTCCTGAAAACCGCCTTGTGGAAGTCAAGTTAGTTGCTTAAGATAGAGGTAATCGCAGTCAGAGAAAACCTCTCAAGGAAATTATTACTATGGCTTTCACTCTTTATTCTCCCTTCCTAGAAATTAATTCTGTCCAACGTCAAATCGATCAACTTTTTCAAGAAGTATTACCGACAACTTCATTGGTGTCTCGTCCCCCAGTGGAAATCTCTGTTAACGAGGATTCTGTGGAATTAAAAATCGAATTACCCGGCATGGATATTAAAGATATCGATGTGGAGGTTAGCAAGCAAATGGTGGCTATTAACGGGCAACGTGAGTGCCCTGCCGAGGTAGGAAACAGCGAATTTTATTATGGTAAATTTAGTCGCTTGATTACCCTACCAGTGGAGGTGCAAAATAGCCAAGTTACCGCTAACTATCAAGACGGTATTCTTTATCTCACCCTCCCGAAAGCGGTGGCAGAAAAAAATAAAGTGGTTAAAGTTAATCTTGGTTAGATGAGAAAAAGACTGGAGAAATTCTCCAGTCTTTAGTTTTATTTGTAGTCGCTAACTGTTAATTGGATTCTTTACCATTTAGGTTGACGGGACGGGGTTGAATAACACCAAAACCGCCGTGATTGCGTTGATAGATAACATTGATTTCGTTAGTGTCTTTGTTGCAGAACATAAAGAAATCGTGATCGACTAATTGCAATTGTGTTAGTGCTTCCTCAATAGTCATCGGTGGCATGGCAAAGTATTTCATCCGCACTACTTCCGCAGGTAATTCGGGAGTGCGATCGCCAATTAGGTTATCATCTAAGGGTTTCTCTTGCACCACCTCGCTAGTTTTAACGGTGGCGTGGGTGCGATGATCCACCAATCTCTCTTTATACTTGCGGAGTTGACGAGCGATTTTATCAGAAACTAAATCAATACTCGCGTATAAATTTTCGCTTCCTTCTTGAGCGCGAATCACTGTTCCATTAGCATAAACCGTTACTTCTGCTTTGTGGCGATCAGGAATGCGAGCATTCTTTTCCACGGAGAGGTGAACATCGACCTTTGTGGTTATGCCGTTAAAATGTTTCACCGCTTTCTCCAGCTTTTGTTCCACATAATCATGAATAGCTTCGGTGACAGCGATATTATTGCCCTGAATCAATAGCTTCATACTCACTACTCCATCTAAAAATTTTGCTATGGACTGCCCACATCAACTATTTTTAAGGGGTGTTGATGCTAGGAATTTAATCCTCAAAAAACTGCTCGATCGCGCTGTTGAGTGAAAGTCAATTAGAGGTCACAGTCTAGATATTGTCGGTGTTCTCGTTCTCTTTTTTTTGTCGGATCGCGCGGAAAATTCATCGGGTCGAGCGCCTATTTGCAACTGGATTTATCTACCTCTATTCTAACAAGTTTCTCTAAACCTTCTCTTAACAGAAGTGCAAAGTTCTGTTAACTTTTATTTAAAGAAACCGATTTTCGCCGCCAGCAAGGGAATCTGGTGATTGTTTCTCCTGTGGGACGGTTAACCTCGGAATAGATGGGATAACCCTAGATTAGCACTTAGTATTCTCCCCAACATCTATATCTTCCCTTCTTTTAATTTTCCTTTGCGCTCCTTCACATTTCTTAAATAGGGTCTGCTGAAAAAGTTTTTCCTGGGGGCAGGGTGTGGCCCCCCCAACCCCCACCCCCCCTGCCCCCCCGACCCCCCCGATGTCTAGGGTTGATTCATTTAAATTAAGTACAGCGGATTTTGAGTCAATAAATTTGAATGAAAATTCTCAAGTTTATCTTTTTCTAACCAAAATAGTTAGTCACAATAACTAATCTT
>VYLR01000112.1_pt1 | contig 24741 bp, 25 predicted proteins | sample 5114291 | NCBI WGS metagenome assembly VYLR01 (sample SAMN12291774, study PRJNA351875) | freshwater metagenome | isolation source: freshwater lake | place: USA: Michigan, Lansing Lake | collected 2013-08-14 | reverse complement strand
TGGCGCAAAGGCGCGTTGCTCCGTGCAATGAAGGCCTCCGCAACGCGCACGTCAACAAGGTGATTGTAAGCCCTCACCCCCGCCCCTCTCCCAAAAGGAGAGGGGAGTTCCACTACATACGTCATCCCCGCCGAAGCGAAGCGGAGGGCGGGGACCTCCTTGGACTTTTCGGTACAAGATCCCGGATCGGCTTCGCCGTCCGGGATGACGATGTGAGGGACTGAAGGGGTCTCTGCGCAAAGATGCGTTGCTCAGTGCGAAGAAAGCCCCGCAACGCGCATGGATACAAAGAAGCCCAACACCCCAACCATCAGGTGGCCTAGTGGTCGAAAATCTAGAAGGCGCGTTCTAAGTCTGGGCCCCTACTGGTTGACCGGGCGGGTTCGCAGTGTCACGTTTGTTAAATGTTTTGGGCAAGACTGCCCCAAAGAATGGCGGACCAATGCCAATTGGCTGTCGATAAGACTGGGAGTGTAAGACCATGGTTGCTGCCGCGATTAATGCCGCCACGCCAAAAAAGCGCGTTCATTCAACCCAAAAGAGCCAGAAATCTGAAGCTCCGACCAAGCTACGCCCACCGCCACTGGCGCTAACGCTTGTCGAGGGTCGCGGGGTCGTTGAGTTGGCCGCCACTTTTGCAACGCGCAGCATTTTGCGGCATGCGCCGCGCGGCGATGGCCATTCTGTGCTGGTTTTGCCCGGATTTTTGGCCAGTGACCGCTCTACTAAGCCAATCCGGCAATTCTTGGACGAGCTGGGCTATGAAACCCATGGCTGGGGCCAAGGGCAAAATCTCGGCAAGTTCTATAAAATGCGCGAAGTCCTCGAAGGCCTTGTCGAAGAGATTCACGCCAAGTCTGGCCAGAAAATATCCATTGTCGGTTGGAGCTTAGGCGGCGTATTTGCCCGTTATTTGTCGCTTGTCATGCCCGACAAAGTGCGCAGCGTCATCACCTTGGGCAGCCCATTTGCTGCCGATATTCATGCGACCAGCGCCAAGAAACTCTATGATTTTCTGTCCAACGAAGGCCCTGCCCGCCCCGGCGATTTGGAGCGAATTGCAGGCGATCTACCGGTTCCAAACTCGTCCATCTACACCAAGTTGGACGGGATCGTGAATTGGAAGACTTGTATCGCCAAGCCAGCCGACAATGCCGAAACGATCGAGATTCGCTTGGCAAGCCATGTCGGGATTGGCGTCAATCCAGCAGCCTTCTGGGCCACGGCCGACCGCTTGGCCCAGCCCGATGGCACGTTCAAGCCTTTTGCGAAGACTGGACCGTTTGCCCTCGCCTATGGGTGAGTGACACGTGTTCTGACGATCTCCGTCAACGTGAAAGCGCGGAGCGGGGATCTTAGACCGTGCGGCACGAGGTCCAGGACTGGCCGCCTCTGACTTGAATGACAGGCTTTGAAACAGACTAGACTTTCTCTGGCAGACAGAGGAAGCCAAAAACCTTTGATCTTGCCATTGACTTAAACTATCATCTTAGATTGATCGGCTGCAAGACGAGCGGTGTGCGTGTGTGCCTGCCCGCAAAAAGTTAAAGGGGCCAGCCTTTCGGCTACGCCCCTTTTTCCGACGGACTACGCCGGGTGAATGTGTGTATTTCTAACACAAGCCACTTGGGGTTGTCAATGGAAAAACAGCTTAGGGTTGCCGTCTATGTTGACGGCTTTAACTTGTATCATGCCATTAGTGATCAAAATGATCCAACATTAAAGTGGTTGAACCTCAAAGCATTATCAACAAGCTTGCTTAGGCCGAATGAAATACTCGTAAAATGCCATTACTTCACAAGTCTTGTTAACTGGAATCCAAAAAAGGAATCCAATCATCGGACTTATGTTGCAGCATTGCTCGAAAATGGCGTAACGATCACATACGGGGCGTTCAAAAAGTCACAAAAGCATTGTGTTCAGTTCAATCGGCGGTGCACCTTTCGGGAAGAAAAGAGAACCGATGTCGCGTTGGGCGTACAAATCGTTGCAGATGCGATGACCCATGTATTTGATCGAATGATCTTGATCACTGCTGACACCGACCAGATTCCGACAGTAAGCATGGTCAAAACACTGCGGCCCGACGTCCACCTGATGTGGGCTGCGCCGCCAAATCGCATGAGAAATGCACGGGAAATTGGCAATGTTGTTCCTGATCGACTCGAGATCAAAACCTCTCGGATTAGAGCATGCCGCCTGCCGCATGTCATTTTCGACCAGAACAAGTCCATCATTGCAAAAATTCCCCATGAGTATCTTTGATACACTCACGAATGCCAGCAATGGGCCTCGTGAATCGCTTGCAGACCCCACAAGTCCGTGGTTGACTAAAGGTCAGCCTAATGAAACTTGGGCGCAGCAGGATTAGTAGCAGCACAACTGCACGGTCCACGGGGGGAAAATATGGGTGACGCGGTCCGTCTATCGTCCTTGGACGCTTCCTTTCTCTATATGGAAACGCCGGAAATGCCGATGCATGTTGGCTCTCTGTCGCTGTTCCAACTCCCCGATGGTTATACGGGCGACTATTTTGAGGCCTTTAAGGCTCAGATCGAAGACCGTCTCGATGCGGTCCCCATGTTACGCAAGAAGCTCTCGCGCACGTTGCTGGACCTTGACCATCCTTCCTGGATCGATGACGAGCAGTTTGACATCAACCGCCACATCTTTCGCGGCAGCCTACCTGAACCGCGCGACATGCCCACCTTGCGCCGGATTGTCGGCTGGATGCACGCCAAGCTTCTAAATCGTGCCCGGCCATTGTGGGAGTTCTATGTATTTGAGAACCTGCCCGGCAATCGGGTGGGCCTGTATGCCAAGTTGCACCATGCTTTGATCGACGGCGGCGCCGGCGTTGCCCTCTCTCAGATCGTGTATGACCTCTCGCCAAACCCTGCCCCACGGTCGAAAGCAGCCAAGGCTGGTGAACCAGAGGACCAAAGTGGCAAGCCCAAAAGGAAGGGCCGAGCCCGTGAAGTTGCGGCCTCTGTCATGAATACCTACGCCAATTTGTGGCAGCGCCCCTTCGATAAAGAGGCAGCAGCCAGCCCGATTGCACTCAAGCGCACCGGCAAGACGGACTTTGGCTCCACCTTGCTAGATCACGTCGTGGATCAAGTAGAAGTGGGCATGAAGACGGTCGCCAATCTGCCCGCCATGTTGAAGACCGCCGGAAGTGTGCTGCCGGGTCTACTCGATGTCAGCAAGCTGAAGGAATTGCCCAAGCTGATCCCGCCCAGCACGCCTTTCAACAAGGCGATCAGCTCCGAGCGCGCGTTTGGAACCGCGACTTTATCGATCAAGCGGGCGAAGGCTGTTGCGAAAGCGGCAGGTGGCAAGCTCAACGATGTCGTGTTGGCACTCGCCAGCGGGATTTTGCGTCGTCACCTCCAGTCCATTGGGGCGCTGCCCGACAAGCCTTTGGTGGCGATGGTGCCGATCTCACTGCGTGAAGATGGCAATTCCGATACCAATAATCAGGCCTTTGCCATGTCCTGCCCAATTGCGACCCATATAGCCGATCCAAAAGAGCGCCTGACCGCGATCATTGCTGATTCGGTGCAAGCCAAGTCCGTCGTCAGCCCGCTGAAGGACTTTATTCCGAACTTTACGAATGCTTCCGTCTTAGGTGCGCCCATGGCAATGCAGATCGGGTCGCTCCTCTATGGTCGCTCCGGCTTGTCCGATGTGTTGCCACCAAGCGCGAATGTGATCGTCTCCAATGTGCCAGGTCCGCCAATCCCGCTTTACGCAGCTGGTGCCACGATGTTGCACTTGTGGCCGGTTTCCATCCCGGCCCACGGCATGTCGATCAATATCACGGTTCAAGGCTATCAGGATCAGTTGGAAATCGGTGTGATCGCCGGGGCCAACATCTTTCCAGACGTGCAACCCTTAGCCGATATGATGGCTGAAGAGCTGGCTGTTCTGGAAAAGGCATTTGAAACGGCAAAAGCCGCTTAACCGCCTGCAAAGGCGTTGGTTTGATCGGTCAAGATCATCATGGTGACATCATCGGCTGCCTTCCGGCGGATCTTGAGGAGGTCAATCACGCGCTCATCCGACATAAAGCGCCAAAGAACTTTGGGATTGGGGTACCAGAAAGCTCCAACCACATCCCACTGCCCTTTGGGGCCAACCAGATCGAGCGCCACAACCCCATGTGTCACGCGCTTAGCGCCATATTCGGTCAGGACCGGGCCGATGCCATCTTGATAATCGCGCCAAGCGGCGTCTGAGCGGCCATCGGCAAGGTCATGGCGAAATCGTAGCAAAGACAAAACAATGATAGGATCGTCCGGCGGCAATTTCTTGATCGCCTGCATTGCGTCGTAAGTTGGCTCAATCTCGTCAAACAACCCCATGGGAGCAAGGAACATTCAACCCACGCGTAACGCAAGTCAGCCGCGCAGCGTTTCACTGCGTTTCCATCACCTTACGAGGTGAAGAGCTGCTTCTTGGGCCCAGCGTAGCCAAACAGCCAAGCTGCCACTTTGCGCTTTTGGATCTCTTCGCTGCCCTCCGTAATGCGATAGCGGCGGTGATGGCGATAGATATGCTCAAACGGCTTATGGCGGGAATAGCCGATGCCGCCATGAACCTGCATGGCTTGATCTGCAGCCTCACAGCACAGACGATTGGCCCAGAAGTTACACATGGACACTTTGTCCGACAGGCGCTTCTCGACTTCTGGCTTGGTCATCTGATCCATTTCCCAAGCTGTTTTGTAGATCAAAAGGCGCAGCATTTCGGCTTGCGTGGCAAGTTCTACCAAGGGCCATTGAATGGCTTGGTTTTTCGCCAAAGCTTCGCCAAACGGCTTGCGCTCGCGGGCATAAGCCACACTTTCTTCGATACAATAGACCGCTGCCCCTAAGGACGATGCAGCTTGGCGGATACGGTTCTCATGGACAAAGTGTTGCGCCAAGGCCAAGCCAAATTCGGGTGGGCCAAACAGCGCGCTATCTGGCACCCAGACGTCTTTGAAGCTGACGCGTGGATGATCGGTCGGCATATTGAAGGTCCACAAATATTCCTCGATCTTCACGCCAGGGTCGTCGGCAGGCACAAAGAAGCAAGAGATACCGCGCGCTTCCCCTGCTTTTCCGCTCGTGCGGGCAAAGAACATGCAATGGGTGGCCACGTGCATCCCGGTGATCCACATTTTTTCGCCATTGAGCAGCCAACCTTCCACACCATCGCGCGTGTGGCGGACTCCGGTGCTCTCCATATGGGTCGCGTCAGACCCATGATTGGGCTCTGTTAGACCAAAGGTCGCTATGAACTCGCCGCGCAGGCTTTTGGGCAACAAAGTGGCCTTTTGCTCCGGCGTTCCGAAGTCGCGCAGCATCAAAGCACCCGGCATGTTGCCGACGATGGAATGCTCATTTTGCAAGTCATTATGCAGGCCTAGGCCCTTTTTGGCCAAATGCTCTCGGATGATCGCCATCGCAAGATTGCTGCCATCCTTGCCGCCGAACTCTGCCGGCAGGGCAAAGCGATAATGGCCAGCGGCATCCGCCCGACGGCGAGCTTGACCCAGTAGAGCTTCCCACTCGTGGCGCGGCAAGCCCTGGTTCTCAAAGTCGGTACGCGCATACTCACGACGATGGTCAAAGAAGCGGACATTGTCGTCGGCCTCTTCCAGAGGCTTGATTTCGCGCGCGATGAATTCATCCAGCTCAACCAAATAATCTGCGATGTCCTTAGGTATGGTGAAATCCATGGCATGCCTCCCCAGCAGTTTGGCCGTCTACGGGCCTTACGCACGACCTTATCGACAGGGCGAGGGGTTGCAACTGATTTATGGGCCGTCACACCAGCATGCTCACGCACTCTGACAAAATTGTGACTGCTGAATAAAATACAGTATGTTCATTTTTCTCTTGCAACTTTTCACACCAGCGGCTAGGTTTGCTTCAACGAGGACAAAAAGCCCGTTATTCTGAAACCTTTTTTAGGAGCCTCCCCATGCGCTTCAAGACACTTGTCGCCGGATTTGCGTTTGCTTTGACCGCCACAGCAGCGTTTGCTGCTTACAACAACGTTGTTGTTAAACTGAAAACCCCCGTTGCTGAAGCTTCTGACAGCGTGATCGTTTTGGGTGCTGCTTGGAGCTGCGCAGGCGACACCTGCACTTCCGTACTTGACCGCAAGACCGCACAAGTCCGCGACTGCCGCCAAGTTGCACGCGCACTCGGCCCAGTCGCCAGCTTCGCAGTTGGTAGCTCGAGCTTAGACGAAGCAGGCATCGCAGCCTGCAATGCCGCAGCGAAATAAACGCAACGCGCTGATTTGACTTAGAGTTGGCGCTCACAACTGGCTGTCAGAATCAGCAGCTTTTAAGAAAGGCGAGCCCTAACCGGTTCGCCTTTTTTCTTGGGCTAGCTCAGCTAGCTACTGCCAATTGAGTTGGTGCTTCGACTTCTTCGTCGCCGGACAGAGCCTGATGAATCGCAGCAAACAAGACCTCGGGTCTAATCGGCTTGGCGACATGGGCATCCATGCCTGCATCTAAACATTCCTGCACATGATGGGTCATGGCATTTGCCGTCAAGGCGATGATTGGCGTCCGCTCGCGCTTTTGCACCCGCTCTAGCGCACGAATCCGCGCTGTCGCTTCGGGTCCTGACATGATCGGCATTTGAACGTCCATTAAGATCAAGTCGAACTTGTCTTGGCTCCAGAGCTCAACCGCAACTTGGCCGTTTTCGGCAAAGACTGGTTCGATGCCCACTTGCTCAAGGAACATCTGCAGCACGAGGCGATTATGGGCGTTGTCCTCGGCGGCCAGCACTCGGACAGAGCTTGCGCCTTCCCCACCTTGGGCACGAGACTCCTCAAACTGGCCGGCATCAGTGCGCTCTGGCGCGACCCCTAGCGGCAAGTTAACGGCAAAACGGAAGACAGAGCCCTCGCCAACGCGGCTTTCCACATCAATCTGGCCGCCCATAAGCGCGACCAATTGCTTACAAATTGCAAGGCCAAGCCCTGTTCCACCGAACTTGCGATTGGTGGCAGTTTCGGCTTGGCTGAAGCGCTCAAACAAGCGACCTTGTACTTCTGGCTCAATGCCAATGCCGCTATCTTTGACCGCAAAGGACAGGGCGCGGCGGTTGTCACCCACATCTTCGGCTGAGATTGTGACCAAGACACTGCCGCTTTGCGTGAATTTCACGGCGTTGGAAACCAAGTTATAAAGCACTTGCTTGATCCGCGTTGGGTCGCCCAAGCACCAGATTTCGGCGCTTCCATCGACGTTCACGGCAAAGCTGATGCCCTTTTGATGCGCGCGCAGCGTGAACATGGCCTCGGTCGAGCGCACGATCTCCATCACGCTGAAATCGAGCGATTCCAAAGCAAGCTTACCTGCTTCAATTTTGGCGATGTCGAGCACGTCGTTCAATAAGGCCAACAAGGTATCGCCACTGTCTTGGATCACAGCCAGCATCCGCAGCTGACGATCGTCTAGCGGCGTGCGCGATAATGCGTCAGCCATGCCCAGAACGCCATTCATGGGCGTACGAATTTCATGGCTCATTTGCGCCAGGAAGGCCGATTTTGCATGGTCAGCAGCTTCAGCAGCAGTCTTGGCCATTTCAAGGTCTCGGGTGCGTTCTTCGATTCTGGCTTCCAAGGTGGTCGCATGCAGCGCCAAAGCATCGCGGGCTTCGACCAAATCTTGCGCTTGGCCACGAAATAATGCGGCGACCCGAGCCCAACATAAGCCTGCCCCCACCATGCAGCCTAAGAGGGCAGCAAGGCCGCCACTCAACAACAAGAAGGCTGCGTCGATTTCCACCTTTAGGCTGGCCGCGATTTCGCGCCTTGCCTTTTCCAATTGTCGTGCTTTTCGAGTTCCTGCGATGGCGTAGGATTGAGATTGCAACAACGCCTTCGCATCGGCGTGACGACCCGCGGCGGCGAGTAATACGGCCGAATCCTCAATCGCACCCATTTCCCGGGTTGCATTGTAAATTGTTGCAAACGCGCTCTTTTTCGTTGATTTTGGTGCCAACTGAATGGCTTTTTCAATCAAAGCCTCGCGCGGCTCGTTCAGCGCGACAAAGCGCTCACGGTCTTCAGGGCGACCCATTTGGGCAAAGTCATCGGCAGCTTCGGTAACGCGCTGATCGACCCAAGTTGCCTCGCTCCACGTCCGCTCAAATTTGGCCAAACGCTCTGCCTGTAAGGACAAATTCCGTACCGCTGACAAAGCAATTGCCGCACCAACGATGGTCCCTAGGACCGAAAGTATGAGAGCGGACCAGAGCCAAGAACGAACGTTACGAGTTTGTGTCATAACTTATGATGGCACAAAAGCTTCAAAGCTGAGTTAATTTCCACTCTAAAATACGCTAAGGCTCTGATACTTAATGGTGATCGCTACATCCGATTACGCAAAGGTAACAGCTCGGGGAAGTTCCCGGGTTCCTTTGCCGCATTGGCGCGGAAGGCCTCTGCCATATGAGCCGGGCTAAACATGCCAGCTTGCCACGTGGCAATATAATCCAATCCATCGCGGATCGAATGATCGCGCGCATAATTGATCATTACCTTAGAGCCCGTAACTGCCAAAGGCGCCTTGGAGGCAATTTCGCGGGCGGTTTCCATCACATGGGCGACCAAGGCTTCATGGGTGTCAAACACCTCATTGACCAGCCCAATTTCCTTGGCCTTCGCAGCAGTCAGCCTGCGACCTGTATAAGCCAGTTCGCGCATCCAGCCTTCTGGGATGAGTTTGCACAGGCGTGGGAATGTGCCGACGTCTGCCGTCATGCCGATATTGATTTCTTGGATACAGAAGAAAGCATCCGCACTGGCCCAGCGAATGTCACAAGCCGAAATAAAGTCTACGGCCCCACCGATGCAGCCACCTTGCACGGCCACCAGCACGGGGATCCGGGCTTCGTCTAAGCAGGTAAACGTGTTTTGGAGATGGTGAACGTGCAAACGGAAGCTTTCGCCACGAGTCTCGCGATCGGACACAGAACCCTGGGTGACACCGTCGCCACTGGAGAAGACGCTCAAATCCATACCGGCGCAGAAATGCTTTCCAGTTGAGGTAATTACGATCACACGGGCGCGGGAATTATCATTGATGTCTTTGACGATCTTGGGCAGGTCGTTCCAGAAATCGCGAGTCATCGAATTAAAGGCTTCAGGCCGCTTCATTTGAATATGGGCGATATGATCTGCGATGGTGACATCAAAGCAGGTTGATGTCGGTGTGGACTCGGTGTCGTACATGGTTGCGTTCCCTTTGGCCGTCAGAGCTTAAGCTCTTCTCAATGGACTTTTGTCTTGCAGTACACCAGCCTACATCAAGTCTGGCTCGAGGTCATCATGTGCCCTAATTGCGTCTTGGTTCAAGTCCAAAATCACGGCAGCATCGTCCAGAAGTTTTCCTAAAGTCGTCCATGTCGAGGAGATAGCTTAATGTCAAACCCAGACGGGGTTCAGCGCCGCAACCTTTTATGGGCAGTTCTGGGCTTAAGTGCAGGGCTAGGCTCGCATGCCCAAGCCCAAAGTGCCGGCCAGATGCTGGAAGAATTGGCCAAAACTGCTGCAGCCAAGCGCGCAGGTTTACCTACTGCTCTGCCGAGTTTGGACGACGATTTATTGAGCGCCTCTTCTGGCAATGAAGGCGAAGCAGGGATTCGCGCTGCCCTGTTGCAAGGTGCCAGTGCTGCGATTGGCCGTTTGGGTAAAGCAGATGGATTCTGGGGTGACACACGCGTACGCATTCCTTTGCCAGAGCCCTTGGCGTCATTACAAAAGCGCTTAAGCCCTCTGCGCCTAAGCGTCCCGCTCGACAATTTCCAGTTGCGCCTCAATCGTTCTGCCGAATCCATGATGCCAAAAGCTGGCTCTATTTTTGTCGACACCATCCGAAGTCTCACCATTGAAGATGTTTTGCAGGTGCTGCGCGGCGGCGATACAGCTGGCACGGAGCTATTAAAGGCCAAATCCTATTCCGGTCTGATGGCTTTGATGACCCCACCGATGGCAGAAGCGGTGCAAGCGTCTGGCGCAGGTCCCGCCCTCGACCGCATTCAAGCCCGCTATGGGCCAGAGATTGAGCGTTTGGGCGGTTGGGGCAGCCTGAAGAATTATTCCGGCGCGCCCATTACCTTACCCGCACCGCCACCACCAGAACCACCTGTGCCCGTTGCGCTGCCACCAAAAGCTGCCACCGTCGCCACGAAAGCAAAAGTTGGTGCCACAAAGTCCAAAGCTGTAACCGCACTTCCGGTACCACCTCCTTCGCCACCTCCACCTCCACCTGTTGTTTTAGACAACCCCCTTAAGAACCAGTTGATCGGTTTTGCCGTAGACCGCGCACTGGATGGCTTGTTTGTCTATATTGGCGAAGAGGAACGTGGGATCCGTCGTGATCCTGCCCGTCGAGGGACAGACCTTTTAAAGCGCGTGTTTGGCAGCCTGTAAGCACCGAACCGAAACCCGGGAAGCAAATTGCGAGTGGGACAAATTGTTGAAACGCGCCTCGTCCAAACCTTGGCCGAAGGCACGATGGCGGGTCTGAAATGGGCCATTCCGTCGCAGATGGATCAAGCCCCTGCTTTGGTCTTCTTTCACGCCAACGGCTTTTGCGCCTCAACCTATCGGCACATGTTACAGCCGGTGGCAGAAGCCATTGGCCGCCCAGTCGCGGCCTTTGACTTGCGGGGCCATGGCCGCACCCAATTGCCAGACGACCCAGACCAGCAAGACAATTGGAATCGCTTTGCCCACGACATAGCGGCCTTGCTTGCCCAAATCGCGCCTGAAGGAACTATCCTTGCCGGCCATTCCATGGGCGGCACGTCAAGCCTGTTGGCCAGCGCGCTCCGGCCAGACCTCGTAAAAGGCCTTTGCCTGTTTGACCCTGTGCTGGCACCCGCCCCCTTTTACTTTTATGCCCACATGCCTTGGGTGTTTGGCCTGTGGCGCAGCCAATTTCCACTCGCCAAGGCGGCAGGTCGCAGGCGCGCTGTGTTCCCGGGCCGGCAAGCCGTTTTGGACGCTTATACCGGCCGTGGGGCGTTTAAGTCTTGGCCCACCACGATGCTGGCGGATTATTGCGAGGATGGCTTCACCGACATGCCTGATGGTCACGTCCGCCTGTCTTGCGCCCCTGCCTTTGAAGCAGCGTGCTTTGCTGGCCAACGCCATTATCCCCTTCAAGCCATCAAAGCGCTGAAGGTACCGGGCCGTTTGTTGCGCGGTGCGCGGCATTCCACGACGGTCGCGACACTGATCCCACTCTTGACCCGAAGTGGCATTCAAGTCGACACGATCCCAGAGACCAGCCATTTTCTGCCGATGGAAAAGCCAGACGTTTGCGCGTCAGCGCTGATCGAACTTATCCAAGCGGTTTGATCAGGATTGCCTCTAGGCGCGCACGCGCCTGCGGTGGGATGGCAATGACTTTACGCGCGACCAAATCGAAGGTCACCGCGACAGCTTCGCAGACACAAAAGACTTGGCCCGTGACCGGATGGGTCAAGATATGTTTCAGCGTGTTGGTTTTCTCAGACACATCCGCCACGCCCGAATAGACGGCAGTAAAGTCACCTACGCCGGGCCAGCTCAAATAGTCCAACCGATACTCTAGGACTGCGGCACCGGCTTTACGAGGCTGGCCATCTAGCGCGCTGAGCTCCGCCGTGGTTTCTTCGCGCCAAGCCGTCATCAGATTGGGCACAGCGGTTGAGACGCGACCGATCATGCCCTCAGGATAGAGGCGGTTGAACACATCCACATCTTCGATGCGCACGGCAGATAACCCTACTTGTTGAAAGCCACGCGCCAGCAAAGTTTCGGCTTCAAACAGCTCCGCCGGGCTGTCGAACGTAAGTGAACGCGGGCTGCCGTGCTTTGGCACCTCAACGACCATGGCATCGGTAAGGGCGCGCGTGCGCTGTGGCCATGGATAGGCTCTACCCGTTTTAGCTTCGACATGAGCCATCGTGGTCAAGAAAGTCGCGCCAATGGCCCCGTCAAGTGTGTGAACAATCTCGCCATAGAAGGTGATGTCGGTTTCGCCGAGCGAGATAACGCCACCACGAAAGAATAAGGGTGCGCCTTCTCGCGCTTCTTTCAAGAACCGAATATGCTGGCGCACGGGCAGCAAGGTGGCGGTAGCTTCTGGTGCAAAAGCGCGTTCACACCCAAGCTCTGTCGCCATCAGCATCATGCCATCTAAGGCGCGACGAACCCAGAAGCGCACATTCATGTGCCCCATTTCGTCGCATTCCCACGCCTCGACACTGCCGCGCCAATAATCCCGCATTCTCATGTCCTGTTCTTTTTTGCTTAGGCCGCCAGCGCGCAGTCTTGGCATTGACCGCGCCCCTCCACGACAAGTCGCGAAAGATGAAATCCCTGCATCTGAGCCGCCTTCTCAAGGATAGAAGCCACTTCGTCATAGGCGACTTCGGTTGCTTTTAGGCATGTATTACACACGAAAAGCGCCATGGGATGAGAATGGCCGGCATGGTTGCAGGCAACAAAGGTGGCGTCTTGTTCGATCCGATGAACCAGTCCCAATTGGCACAAAAAGTCGAGTGCGCGATAGACTGTGGGCGGCTTGGTGGCTTGCCCACCTTCCCCGGCTTTGCTGATCAAATCATAGGCTTTCATCGGCGTTTCCGACGCGGCAAGGATTTCCAATACCCGCCGACGCGGCGCGGTAAAGGCCATGCCTGACCGCTGACACAGGGCCTCTGCTTGACGAATAAGATCGTGCATGTGCGCCTCCTTGATCGTGACGAACCTCTTGCTCGTTCATGCCTGAGTTTGGCGTGCATGGAAAATGTCCTTTGCACTTGCAAGGCCGATCTTTTGAGGTAGGTAATGTTATGTAATAACATAATAGGAAACTCTCCCATGACGCCTGCCCTCTACACCCTGCTCGCTTTGGCAACTCCAGAAGCAGCACCACCGGTTGCTTCTGCTCCCCAAGTCCGCCCGGTTGAGACCATTGTGGTAACTGCCAGCTCATTAGGGGATCGGTCAGATGCCATCAGCCAAGGCGTGGCCGTGATCAATCGCGGCGAAGCGTTACAAGCTTCCATCAGTGGCGGCATTGGGGAAACCTTGGCAGGCATCCCCGGGGTGCGCTCAACCTTCTACGGTGTAAATGCCTCGCGCCCCGTTGTGCGCGGTTTGGGGGAAGATCGGATAAGATTGGTCCTGAATGGCTTGCAAGGCATTGATGCCTCCACCATCTCGCCAGACCACGCCCCCGCCATTGATGGTTTAGACGCGGAAGGCATTGAAGTCCTGAAAGGTCCTGCTGCTTTGCGCTATGGCGGCAATGCGGTTGGTGGGGTCGTCAATGTTGTCGATGGCCGCTTGCCAACCAAGCTGCCTGAAAAGCCGCTTTCCGGCGAAATATTCCTAGCAGGCTCGACCGCTGAAGATGCCGGAACAGCCGCCTTTAAGCTGGTTGGGACGCGCGGCACAGGTGTCCTTCGGGTCGACGGTTTCCGCCGTGAGGGCCAAGATTATAAGATTCCTGGTTTCTCCCAAACTGCCGCTTTGCGTGCCGTGACAGGCGATGATACCGAAGGGACCGCCTTCAATACGCGCGGCGAAATTTGGGCCGTGGGTGGCAGCGTCGCGCGCATCACCGACCGGACGAGCCTTGCACTGGCCACCCGACAAACAAAGTCCAATTATGGCATTCCTGGCGAAGAGGCCTTCATCGAACTCAGCCAAACACGTTATGATTTTCAAGCCTCTATCAAAGACTTGGGCCTACTCGACACGCTGACTTTCTCGATCACGACAGGCGATTATACCCACAGTGAGATTGAGTTTGATGGCGCGATTGGCACGGTCTTCACCAATGAAGGTTATGAAGGCCGCCTCGAGGCGCGTCACCGCTCGATTGGGGCTTTAGACGGCGTCTTCGGCCTACAATTTGCCTCTAATGACTTTGCTGCGGAGGGCGATGAGGCCTTCATCCTGCCTGTGACCATTGAAACGGTCGGCGCTTTTTGGGTTGAACGCTATAATCAAGACACTTGGGGTGCTGAAGTCGGTGCGCGCTATGAACAGCGCGACTATTCCGGGCTAGCGGGCGCGCGCACATTCGATCTGGGTAGCCTCTCTGCCAGTGCGTTCTTGAAGCCCACCGACGGTCTGCGCTTGTCTCTCAATGTCGGCTATACGGAGCGTGCGCCGACAGAAGTCGAATTGTTTGCCGATGGGCCACATGCGGCCACCCAAGCTTTTGAAATCGGCGATGCGGATCTTAAGACTGAAACCGCGACCAGCCTTGAAGTGGTTGCGCGCTGGCAGATCGGCGGTACGACGGTCGATCTCAATGTTTGGCGCTCCAGCTTTGACGGATTCATCGCGTTCAACCCAACCAATCAGATCGAGGATGATTTGCCGGTCTTTCTGGTCAGCCAAAAAGACGCCACCCTCACCGGGGCTGAACTTCATGTCACTTGGGCTTTCGGCGAGATTGGCGGCTGGTCCGTGGTTGGCGATGGCGGGGTCGATACCGTGCGCGGCAGCTATGATGGCGGCGGCGCGATTGCCCGTATGCCGCCCGCGATGGTGACCCTCGGCCTTGAAGCAAAAAGCCCTCAAATGCGGCTACGAGCCGAAGTGCAATCCATCGCCGAACAAACGCGAACTGCAGCTTTTGAGACCAGAACCGAAGGCTCAACCGCATTAAACGCCCTTTGGTCTTGGCGGCCTGTTCAAAGCAATGACCGCATTGAGCTGACCTTTGAAGGCCGGAATCTGACCAATGAAGACATTCGCGAACACACGTCTTTCCTGAAGGATTATCTGCCCAAGCCAGGGCGTTCGATCCGGGTTAGCTTGAAGGGGTCCTTTTAGCGGCTTGGAATGGACCGGATAAGTTTTGCTTTATGCTCTCCCCTCTCCCACTGGGAGAGGGGTAGGGGGTGAGGGCTTACGGGCGAAAAAGCTTGGTGTCTTGTCGACAAAGACCTCGCCAACCCGCTTTATAGATTGGGTGAGCGTAAGCCCTCACCCCCGCCCCTCTCCCATAAGGGGAGAGGGGAGAGCGCCCCACATCAGACAAAAGGGGCGGTTCCTGCCTCGCCGCGCGCGCCACTGCACACCCCCAATTGTCCGGACAAATTCTTGATGACAAGTCGCTAGAGGCCACTTAAGAAAGAGGCAGAAGAGGAGCCGTCATGACCCATTTATCTGCCCGCCACCTATTGATCGGATTTGCTGCTTGCCTCGCGACGGTCGCCACGACGGCTGACGCTGCGCCGAAGAAAAAGGCCCCGGTTGCCGCACCTGCCCCGGTTGCCGCCCCTTTGGACCTGACCACCCCTGAAGGCGTGCTGGCTGCGAATCGCAAGATGCAATGTGACCTGCGCGACGGCGTGGCCGTGACCTATTATTGGGCTGGCGATGCGTACTCGCGTCGCCAAGGCGAAGCCGACAAGCTTCTGTTCCGGGCCGAAGGCATGAACATCCGCCATTGCGTGACGGTGAAGGACCCCGTGCGCGGGCTAGGCTATCGCCTGATCTCGCGCGAGCTTTTGATCTATACAGACCCCAAGACGGGCAAGGTTTTGAGCAAATGGACCAATCCTTGGACTGGTGAAGTCCTCGACGTTATGCATGTTGCCAACGATCCTGTGAACTCCACCTCTTACGTGACTGGCCGTGATGGCCAGCCCATCCGCTGGACAGGTACGATCAGTGGCGATCACTGGTGGACCAATGTGACGGTGCCCTTGTTCTATTCCAACCCATTGGCTGGCAAGTATCAGGCCGAAGTTGGTGGCATTTATCACGCGACCGAAATGTTCAATTTCGCGGGCACGCTCTCGAATATTGTCGATCCGACAAAAACGACCGCAGAAGCCAGCGTCGCTTGGGTCCGGATCTCTGACTGGTTGCCTTGGATGCGCATGGGCGGTCGCGAGGGCGAGATTTATTTCAACACCAATGGCCGCAAACTAGACAATTGGGACCAGATGCCCGCCGTGATGAAGGATGAAATCGCTAAGAATTACCCGGCTTGGACATCGCCTCCCCCGCTGGACGATACCCGTCCAAACGAAACATCTTGGACCTACTTCCTCGATGTAAAAGAGGGTCGCAAAACCCTGCCAAAGCGGGATTAATAGACACAAGGGCTCAAAGCACAGCTTTGGGCCCTTTCTCTTGGTATGGCATTGAAAGGCCTCTCACATGAAACTCTATGGCGAACATAATCCAGCCCCGAACCCCCGTCGCGTTCGGATTTTCTTGGCTGAAAAGGGCATAGAGGTTGAACATGTGCATATCCCGATGCGACAGGGTGCCCATAAAGCACCAGAATTTCTGACCAAGAACAGCCTCGGCCAAGTGCCCGTGCTGGAGCTGGACAACGGCACATGTATCAGCGAAAGCGTCAGTATTTGCCGCTATCTGGAAGCCCTCCAGCCCGAGCCGCCCTTGTTTGGCACGACACCGCTTGAGATTGCCACGATCGACATGTGGATCCGGCGGGTGGAGTGGCAATTGATGAGCCCGATTGGCCAAATCTGGCGCCACGCCCATCCCTATACGGCAGCCCTTTTGACCCAATATAAGGACTTTGGCGAAAGCAACCGCGCCCATGCCGACCGCGCTTATCACTGGTTGGACCGGGAAATGGCCGACAAAGCTTTTATCGCAGGGGATTCTTTCTCTGCGGCCGACATCATGGCCCTATCCATCGTCGACTTCGGCACCTTCATCGGCACGCCAATTCCGGATGATTGCAACCATCTAAAAGCTTGGCACGAACGGGTCAGCGCGCGGCCGAGCGCGGCGGCTTAGGCCTCAATGCGCTTCGCGCCGTAGGGTGCGTTCCGACAGGAATGCACCATGGTCGTGCCAAACTTGAAGGCTCTTTTGACTTGGAACGCCTTCAAGCCGCACTTCGCTTGCCCCGCTCGACAATTCTTATTGCGCAAGATGCGGGGTCAAGGGGTGCAATCGGCTTCGCCGACACGCGAAGCGTGCCCCTTGACGCCTCATCTTGCGCGCACAGACTCGAGCACGGCCTTTGCGTAGGCATAGCCTGCGGCAAAGGCGATCTAAGTGAAAACCATAATCAAGGCCACTGTCATTGAGATGGTGCATTCCTGTCGGAACGCACCCTACGGGCTCCCACCTAACCCTGATAATTCAGCCGCAATCCCGGGCGATCCCAGCGCATTTTGGCGAGGCGGCCAGTTGAGGACAAAGTGATATAAGCGTCGCACATATCGGTGCCGCCAAAGGCGATATTGGTCGTCATCAGATCGTCGGTCGGCACAAGGCTGTGGGTGCCTGTCTCAGGATTCATCCGCGTGATGCCTGGATTAATCAGGGTGGCAATCGCCACGGTGCCGTCAGCTTCGACCGCCAAACTATCAAACAGGGTCCATTGATCGACGCGGCCGACGACACGTGCTGCCCGAAACGGGCTGACAGGGGCAATTTGCCCGGGGCCTGCAACATCGAAGGCATAAAGCCTGCCTTCCATTGTGTCGGCCATATAGATCGTCTTGCCATCGGGGCTGAGACCCACGCCATTGGGTGAGGTATAGCCGTGCGAGAGCTCATGCGCTGACGCCGCACCGGGCGTGACATAGAACAGACCGCCATAGTCGCGGTGGCGGTGGTGGCTTTTGCCGTGGTCGGTGAAGTAAAAGCCACCATGGCGGTCAAATACGAGGTCGTTCGGGCCACGCAGGGCATGACCATCAATCGTATCAAACAAGCGCTCAACCTTGCCTGTCGTCAAATCCACGCGCTCAATCCGTCCACCCGAATAATCCTCTGGCTCATGGCCCGGCACCATCAGGCCACCAAAATCAGACCATGCAAAGCCGCCATTGTTGCAGATATACATGGCCCCATCAGGACCGAGGGCTGCCCCGTTGGGCCCACCGCCCAAGTGTACAATGGTTTCCGTCTTGCCATTCCAATAGCGCGTGAGATTGCCCGACTTGATCTCAACAAACACGACAGAGCCATCATCAAATACCACAGGGCCTTCAGGGAATTGCAAACCCGTTGCGAGGATTTCAAGTGTCATGTGTCGTGCTCCCAAATCTGTTTTTGCTTTGCCTCACAAACGGGCAGGCTTGCCCCATCATCAGGGCTCTAGCGTCGTTCAGCAAGGCCAAAGCCCAAAAATTGCCAGCGCGGACTGGACAAATTCTGAAGTCGCCCGTTTATTACTCTTAGGTAATTGCCCCATTGTGGCTAGGCGCAGAAATAATCAGCTTCCTTGCCGCTGACGCCTGTCGCGCGCACGCTCACCCGTAGCTTGTTGATCGACCTACCTTGTGAGAGGATATTACTCTTGGGTAATTCATCCATTCTAGGGAAAATTTCAGGTAAAGCTTGGCCGCCGACCAGTCCCATCATCCGCCCCTGCGCCCTAACCAAGGCCCAAGCCGTACGTCATGCAAGATAGAGAGGGCACCCGCTGACCTAAAGACCAGCGGGTGCGTTTTGTTTTAGCGCGGAGCCATACGGATGGCACCGTCCAGGCGAACGTCTTCACCGTTGAAATAGCCATTGGTGATCATGGTCAAAGCCAATTGCGCATATTCATGCGGCAAGCCCAAACGTTTTGGGAATGGCACGCTCATGGCCAGAGCGTCTTTGACGGCATCGGGCGCTGCATTCATCAAAGGCGTGTTGAAAATGCCGGGCAGGATGGTGTTGACGCGAATACCTTCGCCCATCAGATCGCGCGCGATTGGCAAGGTCATGCCAACAACACCACCTTTTGAGGCTGAATAAGCGGCTTGGCCCATTTGGCCATCTTCGGCCGCAACCGATGCCGTGTTGATAATGGCACCGCGCTCGCCGTCTTCCAATGGGTCCAAGGACAGCATGCCAGCGGCCGACTTAGCGATACAGCGGAAGGTGCCGACCAGATTGATCTGGATGATCATATTGAAGGAATCGAGCGGGAAGTGCTTGATGTCGCCGGTCTTCTTGTCGCGGCTGGCGGTCTTGATGGCGTTACCGGTTCCTGCGCAATTGACGAGGATGCGTTCTTGGCCATTGGCCGCGCGTGCTTTGGCAAAGCCAGCGTCGACGCTTTCTTCGCTCGTCACATTGACTTCACAGAAGGTGGCACCGATTTCAGCGGCCACCTCGGTGCCGCGCGCCACATTCATATCAAACAGCGCAACCTTCACGCCGTGTGCCCGCAGCGCGCGTGCTGTTGCTTCGCCAAGACCAGAAGCGCCACCGGTCACGATAGCTGCGATTGAATCGTCTAATTGCATGATTGGAAACTCCCTGAATTTGTTTACGATCGCGACTTATTATGGCGCGCTCGGGTAGGCAATTAGCTGTCTCTCAGCTAAACGCAAGAACACCCTGGCTGGAATTACTGGAATAGGCGAATTTTGTCCTCACCCCTCCCCCCTTTGGCGTCCCTCAAAAACAAAACCGTCCTGCAAGTTGTCCCTGAAATGGCGACCGGCGGCGTTGAACGCACGACCGTAGAGGTTGCTAGCGCCATTATCGAAGCCGGTGGCCGCGCTTTGGTGTTTAGCGCCGGAGGTCGATTGGTGCCGGAGTTGGAAGCGCTAGGGGCCGAACACATCCTTGGCGAGGCGAACTCAAAACTTCCTTGGACCGTTTTTGTGTCCAATGTGTCCAAACTCGCTCGGATCATCAAGCAAGAGGATGTCGATATCGTCCATGCCCGTTCCCGTGCGCCAGCCTGGAGCGCCTTACTGGCGGCACGGCGAACCAAAACACCCTTTGTGACGACCTATCACGGCATTTATAACGCTAAGTCGGGTCTCAAGCGCTGGTACAATAGCGTGATGGCGCGCGGCGACCGGGTAATCGCAAATTCCGGCTACACACGCGACCATGTGCTTCAGGAGCACAAGATCGATCCGGATAAAATCGAAGTCATTTATCGCGGCGTCGATGTGGATGCCTTTGACCCGCAAGCTGTTTCAGACAAACGCCGCGAAGAGCTTGCCAGCCAATGGGGCATCGCACTTCAAAGCCCGTGCCCGCGTGTCATTCTGCCAGCCCGCCTGACAGCGTGGAAGGGCCAGAAGGTGATGTTGGACGCCCTGGGGCACTTGAAGCGCGCTGGCGTGGAGATCGATTGCCTAATGGTGGGCGACCCACAAGGCCGCGACATCTATCGGGCAGAGCTTGGCCAAGATATCCGCCGTTTGGGCCTTGAGGGCCATGTCCATTTGGTTGGCCATTGTAATGACATGCCAGCAGCCTTTTCCCTAGCTGACTTTGCCGTCACCCCCTCCATTGAGCCAGAAGCTTTTGGGCGCACGGCCGCCGAGGCGCAAGCCATGGGCTTGGCCGTTATTGCCTCAGACCTCGGAGGTGCGCGCGAAACTGTGGAAGACGGGGTTACGGGCTTTCTGAGCCCCGCCGGGGATGGTAAGGCCTTGGCCGATTGTATAGGCCGACTTTTGGCGCTGTCACCCGCAGAAAAAGCGGCGATGGGTGCTGTCGGCGCAGCTCGGGTGCGGTCGCGTTTTACGACCCGCGCCCTTCAATTGGCCACAGTGTCGCTGTATCAGCGGCTGGTCGAACCAGAGAAGTGACAGGAACGGACGTGAACCCGGAGCGGATCTTAGTTATAGTTTTGGGTAGTTTAGGCGATGCGGTCTTGGCCCTAGCCCCGCTTGCCATGCTGCGGGCTCATCACCGCGATGCCGAAATCACCGTGCTGACCCAGCGCGGCAATGTGCGGTTTCTGTCAAAGTCTCCTTATGTGGACCGGGTCGATGTACGTTGGCCGCAGACCAAGTTGGTCGACAAGGCCAAGTTCATTTGGTCCCTACATCAAGAACGCTATGCGATGGTATACGACTTGACCAATAGTGCGGAAAGCGACGCCCTGTTCAAGCTGTTGTGGCCCTTCCAGCCCAAATGGTCGGGTGGGGCTGTTGGCTGCTCACACCCCCATGTCGACCGGACGCGACTGACGCTACACCGGCTTGACCGGCATGCTGAACAACTGATGACCTGCGGCGTTGGGCCCAAAGAGGGTTTTACACCGGGCCTGTCGCCATTACCGGACCTCACCTGGGTCGAATCAGTGGTGAAGGATCACTCAAAGCTTACCCCCCGCCACCACGGCATCGATGAGCCCTTTGCCTTTCTGGCCCCGGAAGGCCCGGCAGCAGACCCCACAAAGCGCTGGCCGTCAGCGCGCTATGGCGAATTAGCCCTGGCGTTAGAGGCCCGTGGCATCCAACCTGTTTTGGTGGGTGGGCCTGCGGCAGTTGAGTTGGCTGTTGAAATTCGCGCAATAGCGCCCAAAGCCCTCGACCTCGTCGCACGCCTCGATGTGTTCCAATTCATTGGTTTAGCAAGACAATCCATTCTTGCCGTTGGCTCTGAAGGCGATATGGCCATCATTGCGGCGGCCTCTGGCGCACCGACATTGGCCATCATCAACCCGAACGAAACCAGTGTGCGAAAAGCCGCACCTCGGGGCACAGCGACGGTAGGCCTTGTTGCGCGCAACTTCGATACCATCCGTGTTCAAGATGTTTTGGCCGCCGCCCGTGCCGTAACACCGACAATTCTTGAAGCACAAACATCATGACGCCTTGAAGGATTGTTCATTTACATCCATTATCTAGGTTGGCCCGGTGAAACCCGGGACAAAGGCATTTGCGGCACCGCACCGCGTAATTTATGGAGAGACGAACATCAGACGCCCTATGGCTGCAACGCCCACTAAAGACGGCCCCCGCATCAACGAAGACATCCGCGCACCGCGCGTGCTTCTGATTGACGAGAATGGCGAAAAGCAAGGCGAGATGCCTTTAGCTGCAGCGCTAGATGCCGCGACAGAGGCTGGGCTAGACCTCGTAGAAATCGCAGGAACTGCAAACCCGCCAGTGGTGAAGATCCTCGATTATGGAAAATTCAAATTCCAAGAACAGAAAAAGAAGAATGAAGCGCGCAAGCGTCAGAAGGTTGTTGAGCTGAAGGAAATCAAGCTCCGCCCGATGATCGACGATCATGATTATGACGTCAAAGCCCGTGCGATGTCTCGCTTCTTCGAAGAAGGCGACAAAGTCAAAGTAACCCTTCGCTTCCGTGGCCGCGAAATGGCGCACCAGCATCTGGGGATCGACCTGTTGATGCGGGTCAAGCGCGACTTTGAAACCATTGCCAAGGTGGAGAGCGAACCCCGCCTCGAAGGCAAACAAATGACCATGGTCATGGCACCGCGCACTTAAGCGCACATTGTGCTGTGACACCGCTGATTGAACCGCCCTCCTGCCTACGCAGGGGGGCGTTTTGTTTTGGAGTGGGGGGCGGTTGCTTGAAATCGGACATTTGCCAACATGTAGGGTGCGGTCGGACAGGACTGCATCATCGCAACGACAGTGGTCTTCGTTTGTTTTTGTTCACTTAGACAGCCTTTGCTGCAGGCTCTGCCTACGCAAAGGCCGTGTTCGAGTTTGAGCGCGCAAGATATGGAGTCAAGGGGCGCGCTTCGCGCGTCGGCGGAGCCGATTTCACCCCTTGACGCCATTTCTTGCGCAATAACAATTGTCCGGCGGCTTCAAGGCAAGCGAAGTGCGGCCTTGAACCGTTCTAAGCGCTTTGGCTGCTGCTCAGCATCGACGATCTCAGGAATTGCTTGACCATGGTGCATTCCTTATGGAACGCACCACTGCAGCGCGACGCGCATTGCTAAAGCGGACATCCAATGGCTTGGACCAAAAGCCGAGATTGCTGAAAATAAAGGCTGCTTAGGCACCGAGCACGATCTTTGGCAAGCTCTGGTCATTGCCGCGCAACGACCCGCAGGCGTGCTACGAGCTAGATGCCACTTTGATAGCTGCAAAGATGGAGACTACAACAGATGCAATGGCTAAAGTGGTTCTAAAGGTGTGAACGGCCGACCATCGTCCAAGTTCCCGCTCTAACTCGACCGCTGTTAACCGCTTTTGTGCGAACGAGAGGTTTGCCGCTCGAAAATACAGAAAATACGTGCATAGTATCGATAAGCTTAGCAAAGCGACTAGCACTGAGGGGCCATAGTTCCGCGGATCAAAAACAAAAACAACAATGGCTGTTGTTATCGAGAATGACGTGGCAGCGATAGTTAATGGCGAGTAAAAACGATAGAGGCGTGGCCCAAAATCGTGATGCTGCCGGTAAAAGTCCTCTGCTGCTAACGACCGAAAGTACGGAACTAGCAAAAGGGCCTCAGTCAGCATCCCACCCGCAAACAACCCCAGAATTGTCGCAGTTGCAATTGCGAGAACTTCAATCATTGACATATCGCCTCCAAGTTTTGGTTTGGCATAAGGGGCCAAGACACCCAGTTACGAGCAATTGCCCGTCACCTCCTCGTGCTATCGAACAGTTAAAAGACATACCGTCTTCTGGATTGTATATTCGTCCCCCGCGCCAAACTTCTCCATGCTTTGTGAAGCCTGAAAGAATGACCGCCCCTATAAGTGGGCGGCTTCGCAGACGCTGATTTGGATTGCGAAGGTCCAATCTTTGTGAATTCTTTTTTGGATCAATCCAAACCAAGATCCCACACGGCGTGCCATCAGAACATTTCTGGATCGAAATGCGGCCATCAATCTGACCGTTTCGGCTTGTCGCAATCCAAGTCCCTTCAATCCACCGTGAGTCGGAGTCTAAAGAACGCGGCACTGATGTCGCGCTATCGAGACCCATTAGCAGAGCTACAAAGGCGAGGAGCATTTTTTTCATTCCCTTAATTTAATTTACGCGTATAATTAATTTGCGGCAATGAGTCAAGTCGTTCCCTTTTGTGACTTTCAGCCCTAGGACACCACGATGGCAGAAGTGAAAACAACACTATCAAACCCGCGTGGACGGCCTCCGCTTTCAAGTGAACAAGTCGAGGGAAAGCGCGCAATGATTGCTAAGGCGGCTCGCCAATTGTTTGAGGCTGAAGGCTTCGAAGCAGTTTCTCTACGGCGTATTGCGAAAGAAGTTGGCTGCACGCCTATGAGCATCTACACCTATTATAACGGAAAAATCGATGTCTTGCGGACGCTTTGGGACGATATCTTTATTGATGTTTTTGCCAAAATCCTTGCAGCCAAGACTGCAAACCAAGACCCCAAAGACGCGTTTAGGGCGATGTGCGTTGCTTATGTTGAGTATTGGCTCGATAATCGCGCAAGCTATCGCTTGGTGTTTATGTCAGCAGGTGTCGAACAAAGCGACGTTAATGTGTTTGTTGAAGCCTCACCGGTTGTAAATCACTACGGAATTTTTCTTGTGGCACTTGCAGCTGCGACGGATCGACCCTTGTCGGAAATCGTCGGAGATGCGCAAACATTGATCTGCGGTCTAAACGGAATTGCCCACAGTATCATTACCATCAGTGGCTATGATTGGGCATCACCTATCAAACTCGTCACAAATCTGGTCCAAGGCGTGCTGCTATGCGCCAAACCAGGTCAGTAATGCGCAACTCTCTCGAGCACAAAAGCGAACATTGAGGAGGCCTTCGGCTGCAAACAACTCAATAACTCCCAAGGCCGCCTAGAAAGAGCGTTCATTCTGATTGACCACGGTGCATTCCCTTGATGGAATGAACCCTACCGCGCGAACGCATAACTTACAGGCGACGCGCAGGAGTAGTGGAAGATCAAAGTCCCAAATGATACTCGCATTCCGCTACGCCACCGTCGACACCTGATTGCGAATATAGCTGTCTTGCCTCTTGCCAGAACGGAAGAGCGGAACCCT
>VYLR01000111.1_pt1 | contig 24883 bp, 25 predicted proteins | sample 5114291 | NCBI WGS metagenome assembly VYLR01 (sample SAMN12291774, study PRJNA351875) | freshwater metagenome | isolation source: freshwater lake | place: USA: Michigan, Lansing Lake | collected 2013-08-14 | reverse complement strand
TGTGTAAGACAGTACATGGTTTTTTAACTGTGGTATGCGACGGTGGTGGAAGCAGAAACTTAAATCGTGAGGTTTAGGAATCGCCGCACTTTTAGGGCGGCGAGGATGTCAAGGCTGACCATTACCCCAATTCTAGAATTTCCGTTTTTTTAGGTTTTCTTGACTACTATTCGGCGGTAGCCAATCCGGTTTCGGTGCTGCCGGTGCTGCGACGACGGGTGAGAGTATTAAAGAGCATAATTCCGATCGCTTTGATCAGATTACCTTCCAACTCTTGGAACATTCTCATGTTCATGCCAAAAGCGGCGTTAGCTTCGGTGACAATGCGATCGGCCATAGCTTGATCTACTGGTAACTCGTCGAGGGTTTGACGATAGTGGTTTTTATAGGCTTTTTCGTCGGGAATATCTTTGAAATCATAGAAAGCAGTGCCACCAGTTTCCAGATTCATCGCTTTTTCGGCGATTTTTTTCAAGATTTGCCCCCCGGACAGATCGCCGAGATAACGGGTATAGGAATGAGCGACTAATAATTCGGGTTCTGTTGTGGCGATTTCCCGAATCCGGTCAACGTAGGCCTGACCTGCGGGAGATAAAGCGATCTCGTTGCGCCAATTAGAACCATAATAAAAATATAAATCCTGTTCCAGCGCATTTTTGCGATTGAGTTCAGGAAAACAGATTTTAGAAACGACGGGATGACTGGAAAGTTTTTCCATCTCCTCCTCCATGGCCGAATAGACGAAGTAGAGGTTAGCCACCAGTTTGCGATAGGAAGTTTTTTCCACCACACCTTTGAGAAAACACTTGACAAAACCGACGTTTTCTGCCATTGTGTGGGATTTTTTCGTGCCTTCTCGCAGTTGAGTTGATAAATTAACGCTCATATTATGATCACCTGTTGGGATGAGTAGAATGGATCGGGTTCGTTACAGATGCTTACTAAAACCGCCTATTTTGGTAGATTAAACTGAATCGATCGCTAATTTTATTAAGAATTTTTACAGTGCCGCCGGGGGAGTTTAGGGGAGAAATTTAGCTCTAGCAGGACTTGACCGCCGGTTGAAGCCGGTATCCATCGAGATGGCGCAATTGTAAAGATTAAACCTCTTGCATAATTAATTTTTCAGGGTTCAAAAACGGCAAAAATAAGTATTAAATGGCATAAAGTGTGTAAATAGACCATTTAACTGATTATTATTCATTCTTAATTCTCCTGACTACTGACTACTGGCTACTGACTCCTAACCCTAACAACAATTTTTGGTTTTTACAAGAGGTCTATTAGTGAAAAACTGCTCCCTAGGTGATCTTTGGGCAGGAGAGGGTAGAATCTAGCACCAATATCAATTTTCGACCAACACTGTTTACACTTCTTAAAAATTCTTAACATTCAGGAGACTTATATCAGCAAAATTTCACAAATTAAAACCGAATTTAGCAATCATGCTTATAATCAGTACAGGATTCTTTATGTTGTCCTAAACTCAAGCCCTTGAGAGACAAAGCCCTAGTTGCGATGTCAGCGAGAACACATTTAGCAACCCCCTACCCAAACCCTTAGTCATAACACTCTGGTAATGCCCCGAATACTTGTAATCGATGATGATCCTGCAATCGCGGAATTAGTCTCCATCAACCTGGAGATGGCGGGTTATGACGTTAATCCCGCAGAGGACGGGATTAAAGGCCAGGCCCTGGCCGTCCAGTTACAACCCGATTTAATCATGCTGGATTTAATGCTGCCCAAAGTCGATGGTTTTACTGTCTGTCAGCGTTTGCGACGAGATGAACGCACGTCCGACATCCCGATTTTGATGCTCACAGCCTTGGGACAAACCCAAGATAAAGTGGAAGGTTTTAATGCGGGTGCTGATGATTACCTGACCAAACCTTTCGAGGTGGAGGAAATGTTAGCTAGGGTGCGCGCCCTCCTTAGACGCACCGATCGCATTCCCCAAGCCGCTAAACACTCAGAAATACTCAGTTTTGGACCTTTAACCCTGGTTCCCGAACGTTTTGAGGCGGTCTGGTTTGAAAGTGTGGTCAAGTTAACCCATCTAGAATTTGAGTTACTCCACTGTCTTCTCCAGCGTCACGGTCAAACCGTTTCCCCCAGTGATATTCTCAAGGAGGTCTGGGGATATGATCCCGATGATGATATCGAGACTATTCGCGTTCATATTCGCCATCTGAGAACGAAACTAGAACCCGATCCCCGCCACCCTCGCTATATTAAAACCGTTTACGGTGCGGGTTATTGTCTGGAGTTACCCACCAATGAACAGTTGGTGCTTGATTCATCGGTGGCAACAGTTTAAACAGGGAGCGATTGTCTAGATAGGCAATAGGGACAATTGTTTCGTCGCTCCTCCTCCTGTTCAGATTGAGAAGGTTTGACCGGCGGTTGGGTTTTGATGGCTATGGCTGAGGCCTCTTTTTGGCCCTGACTATAACGAGGGGAAAACACCCCCAGCAAGTCAGGACAATGGCGAGAGTAACTACTGGTTTAAGGTAAATCCGTCGCCCCCATCAAAAAGCGATCGCATTCCCTGGCGGCCCCGCGACCTTCATTAATCGCCCAAACCACCAAACTTTGACCACGACGACAATCCCCTGCTGCAAAGACTTTCGGTAAGCTAGTGGCAAATTGACCGTGTTCGGCCTTGATATTGCTGCGGGCATCCTTTTCTAAGCCTAAATCATCGAGTAAAGGCTGTTCTGGTCCCAAAAATCCCATGGCTAATAGAACCAATTGCGTCGGGATGACTTTTTCTGTTCCTGCTACCGGTTGGGGGATAAACTGCCCTTTTTCGTTGCGTTGCCATTCCACCTGTACCGTGTGAATCCCTGTGACGTTGCCCTCGCTATCCCCCTCGAATTTAGTCGCTGTGGTGGTATAAACCCGGGGGTCATCGCCAAAACGGGCGGCCGCTTCCTCTTGTCCATAGTCCAGACGGTAGATTTTCGGCCATTCGGGCCAGGGATTATCGGCAGCCCGTTCTCGGGGCGGTTGCGGCATAATCTCTAATTGGGTGACGCTACGGCAGTTATGACGCAGGGAAGTCCCCACACAGTCGGTTCCCGTGTCGCCGCCACCGATAATTACTACGTCTTTACCCGCAGCCGAGATAAAGTCCTCCCCGGGCTGTCCGTCTAATAGTGCTTTTGTATTAGCGGTGAGAAACTCCATGGCGAAGTGAATGCCCTTTAATTGGCGACCTTCGATGTTTAAATCCCGGGGTTTGGTGGCTCCGGTACAGATAACCACGGCATCATATTCGTTTAATAGGTCTTGGCTGCTGATATCCTTGCCCACTTCCGTGTTACAGACCATTTTTACCCCTTCCTGTTCGAGCATCTGGAGACGACGCAGAACCACTTCTTCCTTATCTAACTTCATGTTGGGGATACCGTACATTAATAGGCCCCCGGGACGGTCGGCCCGTTCGTAAACTGTCACCCAGTGACCGGCTTTATTTAACTGGTCGGCGGCCGCCAATCCCGCAGGTCCTGAACCAATTACGGCCACTTTTTTGCCGGTACGGATTGCGGGGGGATTGGCAGTAATCCAACCGGATTCCCAACCTTTGTCGATAATTGAACATTCAATATTTTTGATCGTAACGGGGGGATTATGAATACCGAGAACACAGGAACCCTCACAGGGAGCGGGGCAGACTCTACCGGTAAATTCGGGGAAATTATTGGTTTTATGAAGGCGATCGAGGGCTTCTCGCCACAATCCTCGATAGATTAAATCATTCCATTCGGGAATCAGGTTATTAATTGGGCAACCACTGGCCATGCCACTAATGAGCGTTCCGGTGTGACAAAATGGTGTACCACAATCCATACAACGGGCGGCCTGATTGCGGAGTTTATCCTCAGGCATGGGAAGATGAAACTCATCCCAATTATGAAGGCGATCGAGAGGGGTAAGTTCGGAAGGAAGTTCACGCAGGAATTCGATAAAGCCAGTCGGTTTGCCCATAGTCTTTGTTATCTCTGTCGTTTATTCCCTATCTTCCTTCACAGTTCGATCGATCCTCGCAACTTTACCGATTTCTTTAATCTTATCGGCAACTCAGTGGACTAACAGGCGGTAATTTTGACAAATTGGGTAATTAACTAGGGTCTGCTGAATAAATCTAAAAACCTTGCTGGATAAGACTTTTAGCCTTTTTTGAAATCCAAAAGTACCAGATATGGGAGTGATCAGGGGGAAATTCAGGTACTTTTTCCCTGAAAATTAGGTAATTGACCCCCTCAAAATCGGTAAAACCCCACACCCCACACCCTACACCCTACACCCTGCCCCTAGGAAAAACTTTTTCAGCAGACCCTAACTATTGAGTTAAAAACAGGCGATTTCAAGAGGAAGGGGGCAATTCTAAGGGGATAGCCCCGATTATTCCCTTACGAAAATCATTGAGTAACTGCATGGCTGCCCTTTCTTTATCTTCTTGATATTTGAGATTGGCCAATTTTTCGATAAAATCTTCCCCGGTCATGTCTAGAGTATTCAACCCGTAACGAGATTGTAAAAGTCCTTCATAGTGTAATTCTATTAATAAATCGACAAAAGCCGCCGCTATCCTTTGGTTATCATAACCAGCATCCCCAATATCCTCACAGATAGCTAATTTCACCGCATCCTTTTGATTTTCTAAACGGGAAGGAATCACCCCCGGCGCATCTAATAGTTCTAAGGTGTCGGAAATTCGTACCCATTGTAATTGTCGCGTTACTCCGGCCCTGCGGGCGCTGGCGACGACTTTTCGCCCTAATAAACGGTTAATCAGGGCAGATTTGCCCACATTGGGAAACCCGATCACCACGGCGCGCACTGGACGCGGTAACATTCCTCTTATTTGACGTTTTTGGTTAATTTCATCGCCAATTTTTTCCGCCGCTTTGATAATTGCTTTAACTCTTTCTCCCTGTTTAGCGTTAGTAAAATAGACGGTTTCTCCTTGATTTTTAAACCATGTTACCCATTGTTGCTGGGCAGATTCGGGAATCATATCGAGACGATTTAAGATTAATAAGCGCGGTTTATTGCCAATCCAATCGTCCACCTGCGGATGATGGGAAGCTAAGGGAATGCGAGCATCGCGCACTTCTAAGACCACATCCACGAGTTTAAGATGTTCCTTGAGTTTTCTTTCCGCTTTGGCAATATGACCAGGATACCATTGAATTAACGACATGGGAGATGGGAGTATAAAATTTAATTTTATCAGGAATAGTCCCTAGATAGCTATAATTATCTGAGAAAGAGTTTAGTAATTTCACTGCAATTATAACAGGATTATCGATGACTAATTTAAAAAAATGGCAAATTATTAAATCCGAGCTAGTTTTTCATAATCGTTGGTGTCAAGTCCGTCAAGACGCAGTAAAGTTATCCTCTGGACAAGTTATCGACGATTATTTCGTTAATATTCGTCCTGAAATTGTGTTAGTTGTTCCAGTTACTGGGGATAATCAATTAGTTTTTGTTCGTCAATATCGTCACGGAGTTAAGGAAATTTTATTGGAATTTCCCGCTGGAGCAGTGGATGGGGGTGAAGATAATATTACTGCGGCAGCGCGTCGGGAATTCGAGGAGGAAACTGGTTATCAAAGTGATTCTCTAATACCTCTGGCTGTTTTGTACGATAATCCGGTTAAAGATACTAACAGAATTCATATTTTTTTGGCTCTTAATGCTACTCCCACTGGTCAACAAAAGTTAGATATTACCGAGGAAATTGAAGTTATTCTGCGACCTTTACAGGAAATTAATCCCCAGGAAATTACCGTCTCTGGTAGTTTAGCCGCTTTCTATCTAGCGAGGGATTTTTTAAAGCAAAATTAAGGAGTTATAGCAGTTATATTAATGGGGATGTAGGAAGTTTTCGTTTATTCCCACTTCCCCACTTCCCGCTCTCCTACCTCTGCGCTTTTCTCTACTGTTTGAACAGGATTTGTATTACTTTAAGTTTTATTTTTTTCACTTGTCTATGAGTAATTTTTTGATGATTGCTGGCTTTATTCTATCAGCTTATGCAATCGTTGCCAACGATTCCCTACAGACTTTAGGTACTTTTTTAAGTGCCAATGAAGAACGTCCCTGGTGGATTTTATGGCTGTATTCCAGTATAATCTTAGCCTCGATTTTTATCGCTGGTTGGTACATTAATCAGGGAGATGTGGCTTATAATCGACTAGAAATGATTCCCTTCCCAGAAACTTTTACTTGGATTTATATCGTTCCTCCCCTAGCAATTTTAATTCTCACCACTTGGGGAATACCTGTGAGTACAACCTTTTTGGTTTTAACAGTTTTTGCTCCCCAATCTCTAGATGAAATGTTAGTTAAATCCGCTTGGGGTTATGCTATTGCTGTTATAGTGGGGTTAGTCATCTATCGAATTATTTATCGATTAGAAAACTTTTTCCTAGAAACAGTTAATAAAGAACCTCAAAAAATCTGGGTAGTTTTACAGTGGTTATCTACTGGGTTTCTCTGGAGTCAATGGTTAATGCAAGATTTTGCTAATATTTTCGCCTATCTTCCCAGACAGTTAGCGGCAACATGGTTAGTTTTATCTCTAACAGTTATGCTACTCCTGCAAACCATCATTTTTATTAATCATGGTGGTCAAATCGAGAAAATTGTTACTAGCAAAACTAACGCCCATGATCCGCGTTCTGCAACAATTATTAACTTAATTTATGGCTTAATTTTACTCTTTTTTGTTGGCTATAATCATATTCCCATGAGTACCACTTGGGTATTTTTAGGTTTATTAGGAGGTCGAGAAATTTCTCTGACTTTAACCAGAGAAACCCCTAATTTAGCCGCCACGGGTAAATTGGTTTTAGGGGATGCCTTGAAAGCTTTTATCGGTATGGTTGTTAGTGTTGCTATCGCTCTTGCTTTACCTCTACTCGCTCAAAAACTGAACTATCTATAGGAAGTGGGGTGTGGGGTGTGGGGTGTGGGGTGTGGGGAGATGTAAATTAAAAATAACAAGATTGGGCAGACAGGCGATCGATTGACGACCCAGAGTGATAGAGTTTTCTATTACTGATAATCTCAAAATTATCGTTCAACCAGATTAAAGATGCTTCTGTGACTAGACCTTCTTCAAGAGTGACTAGGGAAAAATTGCGAGATTTACCCCTATCAGAGTGGAGAATGCGAGGGACACTAGCAGCATTCAGATAAACAGTTCCCATCTCGGAAGTGACCACGGGATTGCGTAAACGGGAAGTGGTATGACGGAGACGGTGGTGCATATGACCGAAACTGACGAGAGGAACCTGTTTTCCTAATAGCTGTGCTTGTGCGATGGCCGCTGCTAAATCCGGATCCCCGTGGTCCCCTCCCAAAGGTTGCCAATCGCGACCACAGATAGCTTCCGCTTCCTTTCCCAGTCCGGCTGGACCATTGTGACCTAAAAAAATCAGGTTATTATAGGCAGTATCTTGAATATTAGCGATAATTTTGGCGGTAGATTCGGCAAAACTGCTGATATTATAGCGTTCTTGCAAAAATTCCCCATTTTTCCACTCGGAACCTCCCCAAGTAAAGGGACGACCCCCAACAATCGAAAGCTCTAAACTGGGTAGGTCTAGTTTTGAGTAACCCACATGAGCAACCCCTAATAATTCTAACTGGGCGGTGACACGATCTTCTTTATCGCGATCGTAGGGACATTGTTTTCGTCCCCAGGAGGTGGCACTATACCAAGCGTCATGATTACCGAGAATAACGGCTTTTGGTAAGGACAAACTAGCAATCCGACCGACAATTTCTAGGGATTCATTGCCAAAATCCCCCACAAATAGGGCTAAATCGACTTGTAAAGCTTCTAGAGCTAAATTATCTTCTATTTCCCATTGGTCGTGAACGTCACCGATGACGGCGATTTTATAGGTGCGAGGGAAAGAACTTACCATTACCAGTTATTAACTATCATTTACCATTAAAGATCATAACTAGGGTTTGCAGCAAAAAGTACGGGCGAAGCATTCGGATAGAAAATCTCCGGTTTCAGCGATAGGTTATTGCCCGAATGCTTCGCCCCTACAGGACGCGGGCCGATGAAGACGCAAGGTTTTGAACCACGATTCTCTCAAAATCTTGCATCTGTGGGAGCGAAACAGAACCCTAAAACCCTTACCTCGTCTATATTTCACATTTATTCAGCAAACCCTAACTAGGATTGGTAGTCGAAAACCGTGGGCAAGAAAGAGAGATTTTTTCTCAAACTACCAATGAAAAGGTAAAGATTTAAAACAAAGTTACCCACAGTCATTGGTTTTTTTGTAAATTTAGATACAGAATTATCAGGGTGATCTGTGTATGTCTTTACTACAATACCGCACTACTGCTGTTGTTACTTGTCCCCAAGCAAATACATGGGTACGACTAAGAATGCTTCCCTCTCCATACAGCTTTGATGAAGCGCTACTACTCTGTGAACAGGATCAGGGCCGTTGGGTGGCATGGATTCCCGACTTTGGCGAAATTATCCTGATTGAAGGACAATTTGAGGCATAAACTAACTCTTGCTCACAATTAAGGCAGATAAACAGCGATCGATCACTTGTTTTAATACAAGTGCCGTCCAATCAATATCGGCTGCGCTGGTGTCCCTTCCCAGGGTTAAACGAATTCCCGCTAATGCCTCTCGATCGCTGTAGCCCATAGCTTTTAAAATTGGACTGGGGGAAAGTTTGCCACTATGACAGGCGGATCCGGAACTAATGCCGATTCCTGCTAAATTAAGCTGACGAACTAGCTGTTTTCCCGTGATGTGACTATTATCGTCGGGACGGACAATAAAGCTGACGTGGTGGGGTAAACGATAGAATCGGTCCCCCGTGGGCAGCAGATAAGGATAATCAGCTAAGAGGTCAAATAATCGATCTCGCAGGGCGATTAAACGCATTTTTTCGCTAATTAAGTCTTTTTGGGCTAATTCGGCCGCTAAACCGAAAGCTGCGATCGCTGGTACGGCTTGGGTTCCCGATCGCAGACCTTTTTCCTGACCACCGCCTCGCAGTAATGGTAGAATATCGACACCGGCTCTGATGTATAAAGCTCCCGATCCTTGCATTCCATAAATTTTATGGCTAGAAAGAGATAATAAATCTATGGGCAGTTTCCGCACATTAATATCGCATCTTGCCGCCACCTGCACCGCATCGGTGTGAAAAAGAACACCCCTTTCTCTGGCAATGCTGCCCAATTCTTCAATCGGTTGTAGGGTTCCCACCTCACTTTGTCCGTAAATAATGGAAATTAAGACCGTATCGCTTTGAATTGCGGCTTTTAGGTCTAAAGGATTCACCCTACCTTGACGATTGACAGGAAGACGAGTAATTTGCCAACCTTGCTGCTCTAATTGTTTACAGGGTTCAGCGATCGCAGAATGTTCCACACTAGAAATAATAATATGACGGGGGCGGTTATACTGTTGAGCAACCCCGATAATCGCTAAATTATCGGCTTCTGTGCCGCCAGAAGTGAAGATAATCTGGTCTGGATTGGCATTAATTAACCCTGCTACCTGTTCTCTGGCCATTTCGATGACTGTCGCCGTATCCTGTCCCCAACTGTGTAAACTGGAGGGATTACCCCAATGATGCTGGAGAATAGTGGCAACCCGCTCGATCACTTGGGGATGAGTGGGGGTAGTGGCACTATAGTCAAGATAAATTTGCATTATTTTACAATCTGAGAAACGAGAGTCAAGACAGGCAGCTATTCTCAGTTTAGCGGCTTAAGAGATTAGAAAGCGGGTTTCTTCAAGAAACCCGCTTTCTTTAAGAAAGCGGGTTTCTGGGTTTCTTAAAACTGCTTTCTAGCATCTTTTCTGATCTCAGGGTAAACCAAAAGTCTGAGCAAGGTTTTTCATGGTACGGAACAGCTTATAAGGCTGGTCAGGAAAAGTTTGAAAGTCAAACCTTTGGTAAAATCTTACTGCTTTATCGTCAACCGCCTCTACCACCACCGCAAAACACCCCGTTGTTTGACTGACTCTCAGACTTCTATATAAAGCATCCATAATCAACAATTTCCCCCAACCAGATCCCCGACAATCAAGATCCACTGCTAATCTACCAATTAAAGTCACGCCAACTAGCGGATATTTAGGCAACTTTTTAGCAAGACTTTGGGGTAGCGATTCGAGATTGATGCCACTCATGGATAAAGTATAGTAGCCCATGATTTTTTTGCGTTCTCGGTCAACGAGAACGTAGGGAATGGCAATATTTCGCTTCTTATCTTGGGTAGCGAGGTCGTGCAAGTAGCGATCCAGTTGTTCGTTACCACACCTAAAAGCTGCTCGATTGTGATGGCTTTCGAGAGTTTCTAGACAAAAATCAACAGATTCCGAATTTAACACAAATCTAGCAACTATTTATTCATCATTTGCTCGTACCATTGAGCGTCTGCTTGAGCTTGCTCGGAGGGAGCGGGGGAATTTAACAGGGCCTCGACAAAAACGAATTGATCGCGTTCGGTTAATTCTACCAATTGGCTATCTTTGATCGTTTGCATAGCTGCCTCAGCCAAAACTGACACCATAAACTCAGTCAAGTTCTGTCCCCGTAAAAAGGCAGCCATCTCCATCAGTTGCTTTTGCTCTGCTGTTATGCAAGCCTCTAACCGCGCATTGTTGCCGATTTTAGTCCCTTGGGGTAAATCTTTATCTGGTTTCGTTCTCATGGCTTAGAAATTATCTAATTTAAGCACATTATATTCTTAGAAAACGGGTTTCTTCAAGTAAGCTAAGAAACCCGCTTTCTTAAAGAAAGCGGGTTTCTGGGTTGTCGACGAGAAAACGGGTTTCTCTAAGAAACCCGTTTTCTGGATCTCTTTGAAGCCTTACTCATCTAACAACAGCCCCTTTAACTCTGGAGAGATGACATCTATATCCATCATCATAAATGAACGACAAGCAGCCATCGAGCCTAAAATCGCGACAATAATTTCCAGATTGGGTAGTGTTCCTTCTCGCCATCCCACATATTCGCGAAAACTGGAGAATTCCCATTCCTGGGGCTGACTTACCAAACCCGCTTTCACTGGATTACAATGAATATACCTCGACAAATTTAATAAATACTCTGTATCATTTACTAGAATTGCCTGAAACCGCCCTTGAAACAATGAGCCAACTCGCCCATATCGCCGATTCATGGCTTTGGTATAAGACAGGGAAAAGGCTTGCATTGCCGCAGAAAGCTCGGCTTTTTTCAGCTGTATTAGCAGGTGATAGTGGTTGGGCATCAAGCAATAGGCAATAACATCTAACGTTTCTAGCAGATATTTACGCACCAATCGCAGAAAAAAAAGATAATTTTCTCGCTCAAAGAAGATATCTTGACGGTTATTGCCGCGATTATAGATATGGTAGTATTGTCCTGCTTGAAAGATATTCTGACGATAGGGCATATTTATCTTATCTCTAGAAAACAGCTTTCTCTGGCTTATTCTAAGCTAAGAGAAAGCGGAGAAAGCGGGTTTCTGGATTGATGATGAGAAACCCGCTTTCTGGGTTGATGAGAAACCCGCTTTCTGGGTTGATGAGAAACCCGCTTTCTGGGTTGATGAGAAACCCGCTTTCTGAGTTGATGATGAGAAAGCGGGTTTCTGGGTTGATGAGAAACCCGCTTTCTGAGTTGATGCGGGTTTCTGAGTTGATGATGAGAAAGCGGAGAAAGCGGGTTTCTGAGTTGATGATGAGAAAGCGGAGAAACCCGCTTTCTGAGTTGATGATGAGAAACCCGCTTTCTGAGTTGATGATGAGAAAGCGGAGAAACCCGCTTTCTGAGTTGATGATGAGAAACCCGCTTTCTGAGTTGATGATGAGAAAGCGGGTTTCTGAGTTGATGATGAGAAACCCGCTTTCTGGGTTGATGATGAGAAACCCGCTTTCTGAGTTGATGATGAGAAAGCGGAGAAAGCGGGTTTCTGAGTTGATGATGAGAAACCCGCTTTCTGGGTTGATGAGAAACCCGCTTTCTGAGTTGATGAGAAACCCGCTTTCTAAAGATTTTATTAAAACCGTATCTTACGATACAGTTCGGGGGGGGGAGAGGGTAGTTTTGGAAGCGAGCTTTAGGATTAGGTGCGCCGTGTCTTGGCCCAACTGAAAAAAGCTGTGATCGCCGACAAATTTATCTTTATCTCAATGTATAGAGGAAGCAATCATGAATACAAAACTGAAAAATAGCGCCTTTGACAAGTTGAAGCTGGCCCCCATCGCCCTAGCGGCGGGTGCGGGCATGATGCTGGCCGCTGCTGCCCCCGGACAAGCGGCAGTGGTCAGTCTTGGGCAGACAGTCATTCAGGGAGGGGTTGTTTATAGCAATATAAACAATGCTGCCGCCACGATAGGATTACCAGGGGGGGGTTTAATTGGAGGTGCCTATGGAATCAGTGATGCGACGATTGTCGGCGGGCGAGGCGATGCCTTTGACGGTTTTGGCGGTATCGTTGTTAACGGTGTGGCTTTCCAACAGCCCGGCAATCAGGTGGATCTCACTACTACTGGGGCGGGAACTTTCCTGAATACCATCACCCCCGCCAACATCGGTGGCATCAACACCAGCCTGGACTACTTTATGAGTGCTGCCAGCCCCACTCTGCGGGTGTTTGGCACTTTTACCAACACTACCTCTGGCACCCTCAGTGCAACGGTCAGCTATGGCGGCAATATGGGTTGTGATAGTAATTGTACGATTGAGGACAGCAGCACGGGAGACAATACCTTCCAGTCGGCTCTCGACCGTTGGTTCATTACCTCTGATGGTCCAAGTGATTCCGATCCCTTTCTAACTTTCGTGCGTTTCGGGCCGGGAGGGCAACTTGCCTCTTCCACCCAAGGAATTAGTGGCAGCGTCGTCTCAAATGTCTGGGGAGATACCTGGACTTTGAACCTTGCCCCTGGGGAGACCCAGAGCCTGATGTGGTTCGCTAACTTTAACGATAGTTTAGCCGCTGCCCAGGCAGGTACTCCGGTTTTCAATGACTTGAGTACCTTGGGAGCCGCTGGCTTGCTGGCGGGTTTGTCGCCCACCCAGATTGGGCAGACTGCCAACTGGAAGCAGACTCCCGAACCTTCCAGCCTCATAGGATTGGGAAGTTTACTAGGTTTTGGGTTGTTGTCTAAGATCAAACGAAGAAACCCTTAAAGAAACCCGTTTTCTTTAGAAACCCGCTTTCTTTAAGAAAGCGGGTTTCTGGGTTGTTGATGAGAAACCCGTTTTCTGGCTTATGCTATAACCATACTACTATGCGCTCTAAATCTACAAAAACAACCGGTATAACCATTGAAACTGGATTCGATCGCCTGCGGACAGGTCGCCTTCAGGAAGCGGCGGCGATCGCCAATCAACTCCTCAGCAGTAATCCCAACCATCACGGCGCTCTCAACTTATCGGGGTTGATTGCCCTCAACCAAGGAGAAAAAGAACAAGCCGTCCGACTATTACAGAGAGCAGTAAAACTCAACCCCCGCGAACCGATTTACCAGTGCAACTTAGGCGCAGCTTACCGCCAGAGTCACCGCTACAACGAAGCAATTTCCGCCTGTCAAAAAGCGCTCAAACTGCGTCCCAACTATCCCAATGCCCTCACCACCCTCGCCAGTACCTACTTTGCCTCGGAGCAGTACCAGGAGGCGCTGACAACCTACGAACAAGCGATCGCAATCGCCCCAGAACAGGCTCTACTGCACGCCTACCGAGCCGATACCTTGCGGGAATTAGGTCAGATTCGTGCGGCGATCGAGGCTTACGAACAAGCTCTCCATCTTTCTCCCGACTTGCCCCACGCCATGGGCAATTTTGGACTAACTTTATTGGCAGTCGGGCAACCGGAACGCGCCCTGGAATATTGCCGCCGGGCTACCGAATCTGAAGCGAAAAATAGTCAAGCCTGGATGAATTTGGGAACCGTCTTCCGCACCTTGGGACAGTTGGAAGCGGCCATGGATGCCTATGGCAAAGCTTACGATCTCAATCCCGATTCTGCCATGCTCTGCACCCTGATCGGTCAGATTTGGCAGGAAGTCAGCGAATTGCCACAGGCTCTCACTTGGTACGATAAGGCCCTGGCAATTGAACCAGAGCGCCTTGACAGCCGTTGTGCCTTCGCTGGGGCAATTCTCGACTTAGGGGATAGCGCCACCGCCATCACTCGCTACCAAGAAATTATCGAGCAGCATTCCGACTATGGCGAGGCCTATTCAGGACTCAGCCAAGCTCTCTGGGAAGATGGCGACGCAGAAGAGGCAGTCGCGGTGGCCTATCGAGCAGTAGAACTCAAGCCCGAAAATGCCAGCTTGCGGGCGCATCTAGCCAGCATTCTCGCCTCTGCTGGGGATGTGGAAAGCGCCAACGCCGCCAACCGCGAGGCCCTGGCCGTCAATCCTAACTGCATTCCCGCCCTGGTCAATTTAGCCCAGAATTTGCGGGGGAAACTGCCGCCAGAGGATGCTCAACAGATGGAAAATTTACTCGAAGCCAAGTGGGCTAGAGAAGGCACACAGTCGGCGCTTCATTTTGGACTCGCCCACTACTACGACGGTTGTAAGAACTACGCCCAGGCCGCCACCCATGCGATCGCTGCCAACAAACTACACACCGCCCACAAGCAGGAGCGAGGCTGGGATTACAATCCCGATGACTACGCCCAATATATCGACCAATTAATCGCCCACTTCACCCCCGAATTTTTCCAGCGCACTCAGGGGATGGGCAATCCCTCCACCGCACCCGTTTTCATCGTGGGGATGCCCCGCAGCGGCACGACTTTGACGGAGCAGATTCTCGCCAGCCATCCCCAAGTATTTGGGGCCGGTGAGCGCAACTTTGCCGGTAATTGCTTTAACAGCCTACCCGCACTGATGGGGCATCCTGGCAGTACAACCGTCTGGGACTGTCTCCAGCAGCTTGGTCAACCCCAGATTCTTCACCTAGCCGATTGGCATCTGGCACAGTTAGAACAACTGCTCACTAAAGCAGGGACAGAGAGGGAGAATGTTCAGAGAATTGTCGATAAAATGCCCGACAATTACAGCCTTTTGGGTTGGATTGTTACTGCTTTTCCCAATGCCAAGATTATCCATTGTCGCCGCGATGTGCGGGATGTGGCGGTTTCCTGTTGGATGACTCAGTTTAAGTCTATTCGCTGGGCGTTTGACTTAACTCATATTGCCGAACGCATTCAGCAATATTGGCGGATTATGGAACATTGGCGGCGCGTTTTGCCAGTTCCCATGTTGGAAATTGACTATGAGGAAACTGTTGACCAGCAAACGGCGCAAACGGTTCGGCTCTTGGATTTTATTGGATTAGAATGGGATGATGCTTGTATGCAGTTCCATAAAACCGATCGCTTAGTGCGTACTGCCAGTGTTACTCAAGTAAGGCAACCGATATATAAGCGCTCGGTAGAGCGCTGGCGCAGTTATGAAGATGCCCTACAACCTCTGCTCGAAAGGTTAACCATCTAAGCTACAGCGTTTCCCATAACTGCGAAATGTTTAGGCATCAAATGGGGTTCAAATACCCGAAATAACCGCCTAGTAGGGTTCTCAGTCCAAAATTGGGAGCTTCAAAAACCTTGCATTACCACTTTCATAGTACATAAATTAGTACAAAAAGAGGACAACAAAGCCTGAAACTCCTGCCATACTAGAAAACGGGTTTCTCGGAGAAACCCGTTTTCTGTGCGTTACTCAAATTCTCCCTTTAATGCTTTAATTTGAGGGTAATTTTTCGGTGTTTCTTGAAGTAGTTTTAAACACTTAGCAATCTTCTTTTTTAAGATTGGATCCGCTTCAGAATAAACTTTATTTGCTTTAGCTGTCAAACGGACTTTATAAGTCATCTCAGCTTTCCCAATCAATGAGGCAACCTGATTGTAAATCCATTTCAGCTTCTTTCAAATGTTCCATAATATTCGGGATTGCTCTAATTTCTTGCGTTGCCTTTTCACTTTCTTTATCTGACAAATAAGCGGCAAATTCTAGAATCATCTTTAAATTTTCTACTGATAGGGTTTGTAAATATTGTTGAATCTTTTGCTGCATTAAATCGACCTGTACTAATGTTTCAGAATCTAAAAAATCTTCTAGAGTCGAGGGATTTACTTCAACGTCAGTTAGAGTCATATTTAATCAAGTGCTTCTCTCAAGTTTATTATTTGTATCTTAGCGTGTATCCTGTCTCCCGTCTCCTGACGACCGACTCCTTACCCCACAGTTAACTTTATTTTTGTCCAACTACTTAAGACTGCGAATGTATGGAAACGCATCAATTGGGCAAAAGCTCAACGATGCGTTTTTAAGCTCCAAAAACCGCTATACTTGTAAACCAAAACAAATCAATTCTGATTAGAGTCAGTGGCTGCGGCCATTTGCATTCTCTGCACCAGATTATCGAGGGCTAATTCTAGATGTAAACCGGCATCTACGGCAGTCCAACCCTGTTCCGTTAGGTGTCGCCATTCAAAGTGTAGGTGGGGACCTGTAGAAAGTCCCGTACTACCCACACGACCGATAACCGCACCCTGTTCCACCCATTCTCCCGGTTTGACGGTAATTTCCGAAAGGTGGGCATAACGAGATTCTTGACTACCATCGAGGTGACGTAAAATCACCGTTAATCCGTAACCTCCCAACCAGTCGGCGGTGGCCACTTCCCCCGCGTAGGCGGCTAATACAGGTGTTCCCATCGGTGCGCCTAAATCAGTACCCGCGTGCATGGCCCGATTCCCGCTGACCGGATGATTTCGCCACCCGAAAACCGAGGTAATTTGGGCGGGAAGAGCGAGGGGAAAGAGTAAATCAGTGCGTTGAGTTTGGTTAGAATCCGTGGGACTTAAACGGGTGGCCCGCTCATAGGTGGTCGCTTCGCTGATTGCTTCCACTTCTGCGCGAGTCACCGGGGCCAAAGCTAATTTTACGCCATTCCATTCCGGGGGATTGAGGGCCACCACCTGACTTGGAATCACCGTCGGGGCAGCCAGATGTACCGGGGAGCTAGAAGCGACGAGAGTGGGGGCATAACGACCCAGGGAATTATTAGCGATAACCGGCTGATTTCGGGGCTGCCGTCCCACCCGCACGACTGGATTAGGATTGAGACGTACCCGGGCCAGATTAACTGGGGGTAAGGGTTTGGCCACAGTGCTGACCGGCTGACGACGGGAAGACCGGGCCGCCAGATTACAGCTACCTCCTACCAGTTGACCATTTTGGGCGATCGTTTGGCAACCACTACGGCGCTCGGTGACAACAACGGAAGTGGGGGGGTTAAAGTTTCTAGTATCGATAAAATTATTTTTACCGCCGGCCCGGGGGGCAAGGGTAGGCATATCGGTTTGATGGTTTTCGGGGATAGCCAGACGGGGGGCGGGATTAGTATTTTCTTTGATAACGGGGGCTTTTAGAGTCGGGGCGGCATTTTCCACCACTGGGGTTTCGCTGCCAGTTTCGGAATTAGCGATCGCATTGGGAGCAAGAGTAATCAGACCGCTGATTACTAAACCGAGACCACTGCATAAACTCAGCTTCTTTTTTAAGGATTTTCCTAGAAAAAGTTTCAATATCACCGATGAAGGATACATAGGGCGGCCTCACTTCTCACAGTTTAGTCAAAAAAATATTTAGACTCAATTATAGCCGAGACTGACCCTACCGGCCGGTATATAGATTTCGCTACTGGCATTGTCCGAGGTTAATTTAACTTTTAATTCCCCTCGATCGCTTACTCCTGTTATTATGCCCTGATAGCCCTCGAAAGCTATCTTTTGACCAAAATTGGCAAAAAGTTCTAAATAGGCGGCTAATAGGGCTTTTATACCGTGATGACAGTGATATTCATAGCCGTATAGGATGGCATCACTGGTGAGAGCGGTTAATTGAGCGATCGAGGTGATTTTATTGCCGGCCAAAGCTTGTAAATTAATGCCGGTGGGGGGGACAGGATTAGACCAATTGAGGCCCACTCCGATGACTGCTTCTGGGATGTTTTGGCCCTGAATACGGGTTTCTAGGTTAATTCCCCCTAGTTTGCGCCCTAATAATACCAAATCGTTCGGCCATTTGATTTTAACGGGTATTTCTTGACAATTCAGGTGATGAGCGATGCCCCAAACTGTAGCGAGAACGAGATGGGCAGATTTATCCACCTCTAAATCAAGATTTAACGCCAAAGATAAATATAATCCTCCCTGTTCAGAAATCCACTCCCGTCCCCATTGTCCCCTCCCGGCACTTTGTTGACTAGCAATCACCACAAAAGGCGGATTTTCCCCCGATTCTAACAATTGCCAAGCTTTAGTATTAGTGGAAGGTAATAGCTCAAACTGATGGATTTTGGGCATAAATTGGGAATTATGAATTATGAATTATGAAGTGGGGAGTATTTTCAGTGATCAGTAAACAGTAAACAGTAATCAGTGACCTGATACTAAATCCGTTGAGTATAGGCTAAATATCAGGAGAGGCACTCCTGCAAGTGGAGTGACTCTTAAATGATTACAGATGTGTCAGCAGCTGCGTGTAAGCATCCCACCGAAAAACTAATGCGCGGGGGGTTTGGGGGCGGCGCCACGCCCCCAACGGGGGGTTTGGGGGGTAGAACCCCCCAAAAGCTTGGATTGAATGATCAAGTGGGAAGTAATACTAAATCCGTTGAGTATAGGCTACATATCAGGGGAGGCAAAAGGCAAGAGGCAAAAGGCAAAAGAGGGAATAGATAATCAGTTTTTAATAACTGGATTGAGCATGAAAACTCACATCTGATCACTGATCACTGATTAGGTGCAGGGGAGAGAACGCAGGTACTCACTGAGGTGGGAACGTAAACTGATGCCATGGAAAAGCGGGCCACGACTGCCTAATTCGACGATACTGACAGCGGCCACGGGCATTTCAAACCGATCGCGATAACGGCCCACATCGATACCCATCAGACTACAGAGCATGATCCGGATGGTGGCCTTGTGGGAAACAATCAGGATATTGCCATCACTGTGGGTGTGTTCGATTTCCTCCAAAACGGCCGCCGAACGACGGGCGATATCGATGCCCCTTTCCCCGTTGGGGGGAGCATTCCAAGCGGGATCCGTCAACCAACGCACATAGAGATCATGATATTGATGATCGATATCGTTGGGGTGCATACCTTCCCAAAGACCATAACCGATCTCTTGTAATCCCTGGCGGATTTCTAATTTCAGTCCCACCGCTTCACAGAGAGGTTTAGCGGTTTGAATAGCTCTTTGGAGGGGACTGACGTAGGCCGCGCGCCAAGGTAAAGAACGATAGACATCGGCGAATTCTTCCGCCATTTCGATGCCTTCGGGAGTCAAACCGGGGTCATTTTCTGGAGTACCACAGTATCCTCCCGTTTTGCTATAGGCCGTTTGTCCGTGTCGCAGAAAATATAACATCAAGCACATAGTTTTTCAGGAGACCAAATCTGGGGCTTCCCTGGTTACTGTTGACTGGTTAGGTTCCCGCTCGCGAGCGCAGGTCATTGCGGAGGTGAGAGCGATCGCCCATGACTTGAAAGAGGGGACCATGTTCGGCCAATTCGACGATCGTTACCGAGGCCACGGGCATGGCAATTCGATCGCGATAACGGCCGATATCAATGCCTAAAAGAGAACATAACACGATTCGGATCGTTGCTTTATGGGAAACGATCAAAATATGGCCATCATCGTGATGATGGTCGATTTCCTCTAACACTTCCGAACTGCGACGAGCGATATCGATGCCTTTTTCGCCTCCTGTGGGAGAATTCCAGCCCGGATCTGCTAACCAGCGCACATAATCATCATGAAACTCCTGATTAACCTCGGCTGCGGTTTTTCCCTCCCATTGGCCGTAGGCAATCTCTTTTAATCCTTCCCGTTTGTGGATGGGAATACCTAAGAGTTCGCTTAAAGGGGTGGCCGTGGCCATGGTGCGCTTGAGGGGACTGGAATAGATCCCTGTCCAAGGCACATCTCGATAGGCAAGAGCGAAATCCTTGGCCATTTCATAGCCGGCTGGGGTTAGTTCCAAGTCTAATCGACCGCAAAAACTACCCGTTTGACTAGCTGTGGTTTCGCCATGACGCAAAAAGTAAAGTTTTAGACTCATCTTTTGGGTGCATCTCAATATTTGTGACTCTCTCCCACTTATACTGATAAGCAGAAGTTATTAAAAGAGGGCGAAGGCAATTCGCCGCGACAATCATCCTTTTTACCTTTTGTTTCTCGGTAATTCTCTAAATTACCACTATATTTGGGACACCTCGAATAAAAGATTTTGTTAAGAAAGTGTTGGTCGGGGAAATCTCCTTTATATACAGTGGTGAAGAGGGAATAATTTTAAATAACTAATACTAAATCCCTCTTTGCCACGGTATCAGTCGGTTCAAGTCCTGTAACTTGTCTTGGTTCTCTTCTGTCCCTGACTGGCGTTTTTTGACTCTCCCCTGTCTTTTTACCATTTTCGTCGGCTCCTAAGGACTCTCCCCTCTAGTCAAAGGTTTTTTTGCTCCCTATGTCTCTGGTTTTTATAAAATCTTTCGATTTTTCGAGATGCCCAACATTTAGACTAAGGCTAATTATAATACATGGGTAGCAGAGGCTAAGTCTGGGTACTCGCGGTGCGGGGCGGTACTATAGCGCCTTTTTTGCCCTATTTAGAAATCTTTGTCAAGGACAATTTAGACCAAATTAGATGAGCTTACCCAGCACTCATAAATAATAACTATATGATTGCTGTGCTGAGAGCCTTTTGTCAAGCCTAATTGAGAGGCTCTTACCCTATCCCTACTGCCCTGTTCCGTTATTCATTAAATTGTTCAGATGTTCACTCATCGCTGTATTTGCCTCGCTCTTTGTTGACGACAGATAACCTAAAAAATTAGTACAAACCCGATGATATTTTTGTTGGTATAAATCTCTAAAAGCTTCTAATAAAATACTTTTGTCAGCCAAATTATTACGTAATAAAATGTATATTTTCTCCCAGAAATTACAGATTATTCTCATGTCAAACTCGATCTGAGGTTTTTTTGTGATTAGACCTGAAATGTCATTGTTGCCATTGTTTATTTGATGAACGAAATCCGAAGTTTCTCTTCTAGGAGTTTGTAATTCGGTAGAGTCCCATTTGTTTATATATTCTAATGCCTTTTCAATTTTCGCTGTTTTGATTGATTCTTGTGTTGCTTCAACAGATTTTAATGAAGCATAAAATCCTCCCATAATACCCAAAAAAACTGGCAAGATTAAGCCTAAATATTCAAAAAAATTGTCAAAAAATATCAAAACCCCACCCACACTAGCTAGACATAGTAAAACAAATAAAATGATCATAGATGGTATTTGATTTTGTATAAAACAATCTTGTTGGTTCATCCATGTAAAATAGAAAACTAAAAGAAAAAGTAGCCCTGCTCCTTCCAATATTAATCCTACCCTTAATTTACAATTACTTTCTTGCGTTTTCTTGGCATGATTTTTAATAGCTAAGTCAATTATGTTGGTTAGCTCATTATTTTGCTGTATTTTACTGTTGCTGCCGCCCGTATCAAATCTTGGTAATATATCTTTCCATTTCACAGAATTGTTTTCCACCACGGCTACTTTATCCCTCTCATTTAGCGTGATAAGAATATAAGGAATCCCCAGAGTTTTATCTTGAGAATTGAAGATAAAAACATCAGTCCTTAAAGAGCCATTTTCAGCAATCTTTTCAAGCCTTTTCCCAATTATTTCTGCTCGCCCCTTATCCGACACACAGAATACCGGTTGATCTCCTAGCTTGACAAGCTCTAGATTGTCAGGGCAAGAGTTATCCAAAGAATAAGTTAATGGCTGGACTAGAACAATCAAAAATACTGATAAGACCAAAATTATAAAGATGTACCACCGCTTTTTCATAAACTCCTCCGAAATGTTGAAAATCCTGCTCTGTGGAAGATTATTAACCACTATTCGCTGCTCGATTTTTATTAAAAAGGCTTCGGTGAGACAATCTTAGCCGTAACCGTCGCCACCGCGTACTGTTCTCTAAGAACAGCGATCACCACCTCAACCCGTAAATACTCCACCCCCACCGCCGCCCCCGACAAACTTGCCGTCTGATCTTGGTGGGGAAAAGCGGACGCAGTGCTTTTTCATCTACAGAATCTTCTATCGAGAAACCATGCCAAAAGGATCTGATTATTTGCCTCTTATTCACCTATCCTTACTCTATCTCGGATAATCTCAACGAATGAGGCTGTTTTCATAAAATTTAATGATTAGCCGACAATGAATCGCCGATAGCTGATAGCAGGCGTTGGGTTTCATGCTTCAAACCAACCTACGTTCATCTTATATTTAATTCCACCCACCCACTTAACTGCTGTAAATCCGACAGCAAGCTGACTCAGCAATTTAAGCGAAAATTCTGCCATTCTCTAGGATGCCATTCTGGGTTAATCTGGGTTTTGTGACAATTTATGGCTAAATTTTAAGAGGCAGTATGGAACGCACTTTCTTAATGATTAAACCCGACGGTGTGCAACGCAATCTGGTGGGGGAAATTATTCAACGCTTTGAAGCTAAAGGTTTTACGCTGGTTGGGTTGAAAATGATGCAGGTTTCTAGCGAATTAGCGGAAAAACACTACGCTGTTCATAAAGAAAGACCCTTTTTCCGTTCTTTGGTCGATTTTATTACCTCCTCCCCCGTGGTGGCCATGGTTTGGCAAGGAGAAGGAGTAATTGCCTCCGCTAGAAAAATTATTGGCGCCACTAATCCCCTCAATGCTGAACCTGGTACGATTCGCGGTGATTTTGGCATTAGTGTCGGACGCAATCTTATCCATGGTTCCGATGGTCTAGATACCGCCAAAGATGAAGTTAGTCTCTGGTTTAGCGATGCAGAATTGGCTAATTGGACTCCCGCCATCACTCCCTGGGTAGTAGAGTAAATCCCTTTGAAGCTGTCGGTTGTCAGTATTCTCCGAGTCAGGAAATAGGAGATAGGGTTTTGGGTTGATAGGGTGGTCATTGCGTGCGCGTTGCGGGGGGTGTTGGGGTGTTAGGGTTTTAGGGTTTTAGGGTTTTGGTTGAAATTCCCCCACTTCCCCACTTCCCCACTTCCCCACTTCCCCACTTCCCCACTTCCCCACTCTGCAACAACTCCTCCTACATACTTTGTGCTTTTTGTCAAAAAAACTTTTTTTTTGCAACAAAACTACACAAAAAAAAGATCATCGTTGTGGGTGAAATTGACTGATTTACCCGTCGTAATTGGGATCACCCTCTAGGTATGGCAAGGGTTTCAGCCATTGATGCCCAAAAAAGCCAAAAATACCCCATTATGAAATTCAGTAAAATCGCTGTAACCATTGTAACATCGTTGTTAAATAAAAATCTTTCTCAATTAATTTTTAAGAATTTGTAAATATTGCGAAATGTTAATTTAAATATTCTCAAGTTTTTGGAGTCAATGAATAATTTTTGCTTATCTTTGCCGAACATTGGGTTAAAAGTCAGGAGTCGGGAGATAGGGTGATAGGGTTTTGGGGTGTTGGGGTGTTAGGGTTTTAGTTGAAATTCCCCCACTTCCCCACTTCCCCACTTCCCCACACCCCACTTCCCCAATGCCCAATCAAGGTTGGATTTATCGAGATAAAATTAGCAAAAATCAGGCAGGATTAAGCTTATTAGCCTACTATGCGGGCAAATATCCCCATTCTAGCCCAGAAGAATGGCTCGATCGCATTTTATCGGCAGCAATTCTAGTCAACGGTCGTCCCGCTTCCCCCGATACAGTCTTAGAAATCGGGCAGCAATTGACCTATCAGCGCCCGCCTTGGACAGAACCGGATGTACCGCTCTTTTTTGAGGTACTCTACGAGGATGCCGAGGTGTTAGTGGTGGCGAAACCTTCGGGATTACCCGTGTTAGCGGGGGGTGGATTTCTCGAACATACTCTTATCCATCTGGTACATCAGCATTATCCCGATGTCACTCCCTATCCAATTCATCGTCTTGGTCGCGGCACTTCGGGCATAGTCTTAATGGCTAAATCAAAGCCCGCTAGAGCTAAATTGAGTCAACAGATGCGAGAGGGGAAAATTACCAAAATATATCGAGCTTTAGTTGGTCGGGGTGACATACCAGATAATTTTACTATTAATCAAGCGATCGGGAAAATCGCTCATCCCATTTTAGGCTACGTTTACGGTGCGAAGGCAGATGGGTTATCGGCCCGCAGTGATGGTCGAGTCTTAAAAAAACATCCCGATAGTACCCTATTAGAAGTAGAAATTTTTACGGGCAGACCCCATCAAATTCGCATTCATCTGGCCTTTTTTGGCTATCCTTTACTCGGTGATCCCTTGTATGGTCTGGGGGGATTACCGCGACCGGATGCAGTGCCGGGAGATGGTGGTTATTATCTCCATGCCAATCAAATCCTTTTCAATCACCCCAGTACAGGGGAAAGAATCTCTATTTCCTGTCAGCCGCCACCAGAATTAGTCAATAGACTTCTTGCAGAAGTCAGGCAACAGAAAGAAGAATAGATGCTTTCAGCATCAGGATTGATTACTTTTTGACTTTTGCAAGAGGTTTAATAGCGCAAATCTCCAAATCTAGCAATATTTAGGGTTGGCTGAATAAATCTAAAAACCTTGTTGGATAAAACTTTTAGACTTTTTTGACCTCAAAAAGTGCCAGTCGAGAGTGATCGGGGCGAAAATTGAGGGACTTTTTCCCTGAAAATTGGGTAATTGACCGTCTGAAAATGGGTAAAACCCCACACCCTACACCCCACACCCCACACCCCACACCCCACACCCCACACC
>VYLR01000182.1_pt1 | contig 24886 bp, 17 predicted proteins | sample 5114291 | NCBI WGS metagenome assembly VYLR01 (sample SAMN12291774, study PRJNA351875) | freshwater metagenome | isolation source: freshwater lake | place: USA: Michigan, Lansing Lake | collected 2013-08-14 | reverse complement strand
TTCCCCCATAGAACCCCCTTGAGCCATCTTGCACACTTTTCTCTTTTTGTCAAATTTTATGTTAAGAAAGATGTGACTAATGGATAGCTTATCAAGGGGGGCAGGGGGGATCGACACCCCCCTTATCAAGGGGAGCAGGGGGGAGAACCCAAATAACCAGATTTAGTATAACCCCTAAACTAATACACTTGTGCTATAGCTTGCCCAAAAAAATTCCAGAAAAGGGAATGAGGGTAAAAAGGGAAAAAAAGAGAAAAAGGGTTACAAAGTCCCCCCAGCACCGCACACCACGCGAAAACCGATGTCGTAGTTGACGTAGTCGCGCCTATCGATGATGACGCGGTAAGCGGAACGGCAGCCACCTGGATCGCTGCACCAAGAACCGCCCCTCAATGAATAACGATTATCATTCCCATTTTTTGTCCAGACACTTCCATCCCTCGGCGCGCCATCATAATTATCGTGCCAGGTATCGGCGCACCATTCCCAGACATTGCCGTGCATATCGTACAACCCGAAGGCGTTAGCTACCTGAAAATAGCCCACTGGGGTTGTTTTACGTCTATATTTTCCTGTAGATTCATCGGCATAAGTTTTAGTACCTCGATAGTTAGCTAAATCTGCCGTTATCGTTTCCCCAAAGTGAAAAGCAGTTGTTGTCCCCGCTCTACAGGCATATTCCCATTCTGCCTCACTCGGTAGCCGATACTCCCGTTTTGTTTCCCTTGATAGTCGTTTACAGAATTCCGTTGCTTGATACCAGTTGACGCTTTCTACGGGTAGCTCATCCCCTTTAAAGTGAGAGGGGTTTGTCTTCAGGTCGATGTCTATTTTAGCGGTTGCGGCGATAGCTCTCCACTGAGCTTGGGTGATAGGATAACGCCCCATGTAGAAAGAGGAAACGGTTACTCGGTGTGAGGGTTTTTCTCGTCTAAATCCATCCCAACCAAATTTTTTCACCAGTCTTTCGATTTCCTCGTCTTCGGTTCCCATCATAAATGTGCCGCCGGGGATTTTCATCAATTCCAATTCGACTCCCTCGGCTAGTTTTTCGACAATGCCTTCTGCTCGCCTTTTTTCCTTTTTAATTACCCATTTTTCTTGTTTAAAAGGATTTTGATACTGACGTTCTATGGTTGCTAGGGTAAATTCAAAGGTACGGGTTTCTAGGATTTCGATGGTGGCAACGTCAAAGATAGAGGTTTTTAAGGGAGGTGGCGAGGATTGAGGGATTGGAGGGGGATTAGAAATATTAACGGCGATTTCTTCGGCAAATTCTGCGTATTCTCCCCCCAGATTGCGTAAGACTTCGATGCTGACTTGAGCAAAGGGAAGAATTTTTTCTCTTTGTTCTGGGGGATAGGTGGGTAATAGGGTTAATAAAGCGGCAAAACTGCGGATAGGACTTTTAATTTCCCCAGCAATATATTGGGAAATAGCATCGAGTACCTTCATAGTTTGTCGCCTACCGATAGCATCATTTAAGACTTGACGTACCCCGGGCAAAAAGTCATAGACTCGATACTGTCCTTCTTCATTTTCTACAATCGGTTTTAATAAACCTCCCATGTAGAATTCTGCCACATGAACGGGACGCACTTCATTTAAAAGAGTTTTACGAATAAGATTGACCACCTGCATACTTACCGGGGCAGCTGCCATCATTTTTGCTAGTTTTTTGGCTGGTTCTGACGCGGTGGCAAAAAATCGCTCGACCATTGCCTCGGCCTTATTTTTAATGCTGTTTTTATCTTCGCTGTCTTGCTTATTTTCCTCTCTGGATATAGGGGGAATTTCAATAATTTGTTGTTTAATAAATTCTAAATCAAATAAAAAGGCAGAAATCTGAGCATTACCTGAACCAGCGACAACTTTTGCCCATTGTTTGAGGACTTCTGTTTCTAAGGTGATTACGGGAATAAGAAGGGTATTTTGCCAGTTAATCGGTAGCCATTGGGGATAATTTTTTAAGATTAATTTCGGATTGGGAACACCAGCAGTTAAAGCAGTGGTGAAGAGTTTACGTCCTCGTCCTAGTTGGGTACTATTCCATAATCTTTCGGGGAAAAGTTGCAGAATAGCGGTGGGTTGTTTTTCTGACCAATCTTTTAACCAAGGATGAATTAAGGCTTTTTGCCAGAGAGGAGAGACACAATCACTTACTAGCAAAACTAATCCCCGTCCCCTGGGATGAATAAGTTCTTTATGGGGGTGATAACGTTGTCCCGGTTTACCTTTTTTTCTGCGTCTTACTAACTGTAATTCTTGATTATTTGAGGTTGATAGTTGCCAAACTCTGACGGTTTTAAATGCTCCTTGATTTTCTAAGAGATTTTGTAACTCATTAATTAATTCTCGCCAAATAAAAGAGGATCTAGATTCTTCTACTACTAATTCGAGGGTTAACCAGCGTTCCGGTTGGGGTTTAGTCACGGGTATCCAAATATCCCTTTCTGCAATAAAAGAAGCGGTTGCTTCTTCATCTAAAATCGTTTTAGTTGCTGAGGAAACTTTTCCCATGAAAGGACGCAAAGCGCGACTAATCAAGAGTGCTGTCTGTAGTGCAGGGGCAGCAGGAACTTGAAAAGGAAAGTCTTGGATTGGGGTAGTTTTTTCTATTTCTTTGGGGAGAGATTCTTCGGTAATAACATCGACATTTGGTGGAGATTTTGATAGAGTATCTTCTGGAATGTTTTCTAAATTTTCCTCTATTTGATTAGAAGTTGATGAATCTATTGGCTGTTTATTTTCTGGAAATATTGGCGGTGATTGCAAGTCTTCAACTCCCATTTGTAGGGCCAACCAGATACTATCAGCTACATCTTCATCACTGAGTTGTAACCGTTCGAGTAGTCCTGTTTGCTCTAGATAATCTAATAGTTTTTTAATTGATGAATTGGATGGGGATTCACTCATCTTCTACCCTCCCCAAATCTTTCAAAAGTTGATTAATAAGGTCATCTTCAGTTGATATAGCTCCTTTTTTGACCATAAAAATAGCATTAAGTAATTGATCCGTGGCTAGGGTTTGTGAATTGCGCTTTTGAATGAAGTTATCAATCAGTTTATCGATGTCTGGATTGTCAGCAATTGTTTCTTCTAAATGGGCCTCAATTATTTTAATTAAGTCGGGTTTTTCCGGCTCTTTCATGGTTAAACGGAGACAACGACGCAAAAAAGGTGGGGGAAAGTCTCGTTCTCCATTGCTAGTTAAAATCACAAAAGGAAAAGCCTTACAGATAACTAAACCATCTTTTATAGTTGTTTTTATATCTTTCTGGGTAACGTCGGTTGTATCGGTATAAGCAGTGCGGACTTCAACCCTTGGGACTTCTTCTTTTAGCCTAACTAATTCGGGGATTTCAAAGCGTCCTTCTTCAAATAAGGTGAGTAAATCATTGGGTAAATCGATATCACTCTTATCAATTTCATCAATTAACAGTATTCTTGGCTTTTCTGACTCTAATAGTGCGGTTCCCAAGGGTCCAAGGGTAATATATTTTTCAATCTGTTTTAATTGGTCTTTTCGTTCTTCTGGGGTTAATTCTTTTTGCTCTCGTTCCAGTAATTTAACTTCCTGTAACCGACCGATCGCATCATAGTTATAAAGTCCATCTTTTAGGGTAGTATGGGTGGTAATCGGCCAGTATAATACTTCTCCTAATTTTAATTCCTGGGCGACTTTATAGGCAAGGGATGACTTTCCTGTCCCTGGTTTGCCAGTTACTAATAAAGGTCGCCGTAAATACAAGGCTGCATTGACCATTTTAATTTCTTCTTCGCGCACTAGAAAGGTTTCTCCCCGATGCTTACGACGACTTTCTCCCGGTTGCTTTTCTTTGCCAAAAGGTCGCCAGCTGGGGGGTTCTGGTAATGTCCAAGCGTCTGTGGGTTGTTGATTTCCTGTAAAAATTTTCCAGTCTTTCATAGTTCAATTTATGGCATCAAAAGTGGATAGTTGGGGGGAACAAGCTGGTAGTCATCCCAAAGTAATGATAGATGATTCCCAATATGATTATCTTCTAACCAAGCCGCGGAACGTCTATTTTTAATTATTTCTGGTAATTTCTCTAGTGGACATTGACAGATAGGGTCTAATTTTTCCTGACAGTTAAGTTCTGGGTTAGCATCGGGTCGTATCCACAGAGATAAAGGTATTCCAGTTTCGTATAAAATGGCTAGAATATTTTTTAACTCTAAGGAGTTTTCTTGACTGAGATTAGTTAACCTTGAACCGATAACATTGTTAAATTTATGATATTTGAGTATTTTATTCGGATGGTCATTATTTGCCAGAGGTTTTTTTAAAATAACTGTTTGCTGATTGTTTGATTCGATCAGTTTTTGGATTTCTTCCTCACACTTTAAGATTTGGGTCAGATTTTGCTGCTGTATATTCCGAAAAAGTTGGCATTTTTTCATCCATAAATAGCTTTGTTGATTGTTGATATTTTCGGCTGTTATTCGTTCTGAAAATCTCATGATTATCTCATGATCGACTCCCCAATGATGAGGATCGCAGCCTGTAGCTGTTGCCACTTCATCAATTGAAAATAAATCAATCGGTTTAATCTCTTTTTCAATAAATCTATAGGGAAGAAAAAATTGAACTTTTTCTAGGGAAGATTGACAGATATTTTCTGATTGTCGTTTGAATTTTTTCAGGTGATTAATCAATTCATTTTCTTGGAGATGATTGCCCAGACTTATTCCTTCATTGGGGGTTAAAGATTGATATTCTCCACGTTTTTGAGGTTCTTTTTCTGTGGGATGATAATTGTTGATATCTTTAACAATCCAAGCTCTCAGCATTAAAGATTTGTTTTCTTCTGTAAGGGTAACAAATAAGCAGGGATTTTTGTCTGTTGATTTTTGAGCAATATTTAGTGATCGATGCTTAAGATTATTTTCTAAAGTATTGATTAAAACTTCCCATTTTGTTTGATATTTTTTTAGCCATTCTTTTAATAACTTTGCCAGAGCATCTGTTGAGTTTAACTGAATAACTAAATAGCCAATAAATATTTCTAGCCAAGAAAATTTTGATTGAGAAGTATAGGTAAAATGTCTTTCATCTAATTGATAGAGTATTTCTATAAAATCAGACCAAGAGGAAGGAATTTTTCTAGGTAAATCCACTAAATGATCCCTCACTTCAATTACTAAATTTTCATAAGCTGTATTAAGTTGATCTTGATAATTCTTGTTTTCAAATATACATTTAATCGAGGGGATAATTTTAGGAATTCTTCCTTCTACTTGTGCTATATCTAGCAACTTATTCCAAGCTTTTAAAAGAACATTAGTAGGAATAAAAAATGCAGATTTTGCAAACATTTTTTCCTTATCAGCCATTACTGCCATCCCCACTACTCCCCCCAATTGCTCATCCCAGATAGCTGTCCCACTAAACCCACCTTCTACAGCATATCCTGTGCTTTTAGTATCTTCTATCTGAATTTTGTTGTTAGCAATATGACCTATTATCTTACCATCAGACCAGACACCTCCATCTCTGGAAAAACCATAAGCTTTATAATTATGATCAGATAAATCTCCTATTTCAGAGGTAATTAAAGAAACTGGTTGAGCTTGTGAAGGAACTGAATCTTTTAATTTTAAAATAGCAATATCCTGCGGATCATTGCTGTTAAATTTAACCGGATGCCAAACTTCTACGGTTGCTTCTAAAGATTTACCCGATGCAATGATAGGAAAATCACACTCAATAATGTCAGTGGGTTTCTTAGTAGATGTTACATCTTTTTCTCCTATTGATTGATTAACAACATGAGCGCAGGTAATCAAGTATTCTGATGATATTAGAAATCCTGCCCCAACAATTTCTATTTTATCATCTTTATTTTGTCGTTGCTTATAAATTCTGACCAGAGAAGATTCTAGAGATGCAACCATTATTTTTATCTAAGTCCTCATTGAGTAGATGATTGCTTATTTTTTTCCTTGTTATCCCATTTTAGGGTAATTTCATAGTTAACATCGGCGCTGCCAGATGCAATAATAGCCCCTAGTCCAACAGTCATTTTTATCCCGAATTTTACCTCTACCTGATCGGCTGGTTCATTCAAACTTTTGACCTTATTAATTATGGCATTTGCCACCGGTTTTATGCCATTTAATGCGTCTTCAAAAGACTGAGCGGCTTTAACAGCTATTTCATCTGTTAGACTAATAAGTTCATCTTCTGGTTTCGGTTTGGGTAAGGGTAACTTTTCATCCACCTCGATGTAAATAGTCCCCTCCTCCGAGGTAAATTCCACTAAAGGACTCATAAAAATTCTCCTGTTTATTTTATTGCGGTTGTCTAGACTTAATCTATCACAACTCCATCTTTTTAGCCTCCTGCCTAATTATATCTCTTTACCAAGTGTTCGGTTGAAAGTCAGCATCATTAATAATAGCCACCGTATCCCCAGAGGGTTTAATCACAAATAAACCTTTTTTATAAGCATAGCGATCGATTCCTTCGTTAATTTCAATTCCTGCCACTGCACCGTAAGCTCGATAGTTTTTGTAATGGGGAAAAGCGATTTTAAAACGAGTCAATTTTTCAATAAATTCATCCACATCATCTTGAGATAATCGAGATTTACATTCCACCACCACAAGATCGGTATCATCCACCCCTAGGATATCAATTTCCATGGCGATACCTTGACGCTTGACTCTAGCGCGGGGATAAACTTCCTTAATATCAATGCCTTTCTCCTGAAAAAGCCGTAAAACCGCTGGTTCTACCAATTCCTCCACAAATCGACCCCAGCGAGTGGTCAAACTATCTACCGCTTTGCTGGTTCGTTCTACGGTGCGTTTCAGTTCTGCCATCGAGCGCTCGGCTTCGGCGGCCCAGCGATCCCTTTCTAATTTCGCTTCGGCGGTCTGGCGTTCAAGTTCGGCGGCCCAGCGATCCCTTTCTAATTTCGCTTCGGCGGTCTGGCGCTCAAGTTCGGCAGCCCGGCGCTCGTTTTCTAATTTCGCTTCGGCAGCCCGGCGCTCGTTTTCTAATTTCGCTTCGGCGGCACGGCGCTCGTTTTCTAATTTCGCTTCGGCAAAGATACGCTCCATTTCCGCTCGACGAAGATCGCTTTCCCGTAAACGGCGATCAAACTCCTCGGCGGAAGCGCGGAATAGCTGGTAAATATCCTCAAGGGTTACAGGTTCACTCATAGACTGACATCGGAAACACAACACCCCTAATTATTTTAGCGATTCGGTCGAGAAAACCGAGGAGCGCGAGAGAGCAAAAACGGGATAAATATTAAGAATTATGTAGTCTCAACAGAGAAAACGGGTTTCTTCGAGAAACCCGTTTTCTATATTAATTTTTGTGATAGCACCCCTGAAAGATTGGGGATTGTTGCTAGAATATAGTCACATTCATACTTTGGGGTTAATGTCATGAACTCTCCCCTGTTGTCCAGCTTTTCTGCTGTTGAAGATGTTTTATTCAATTTTGCTCAATCTGATGGCTTCGGTCAAGTTAATCAGGTGGATAGTGCGAGAAATCAGGGTTTAACCGCACCCGAATTAAATACTGTAGTTTTCCTCGATGCCGGTGTTACCGATTATCAAAGTCTCCAAGCTGGCGTAATACCTGGAGTCGCCACCGTTATCCTCTCCCCCAACGAAGACGGGGTCGAACAAATCACCGCTTTTTTACAACAAAATCCCCAGATTACCACCATTCACCTCGTCTCTCATGGTGCGCCGGGATGCTTATATTTAGGTAATTGTCAACTCAATTTAACAAATATTTACGATTACCGCCAACAGTTACAGAATTGGGCAAATATTCATCATATTCTACTGTACGGTTGTAACGTGGCGGCGGGAGATGCAGGGGAAGAATTTGTAACCAAGCTGCATCAGTTAACAGGGGCAAAGATTGTCGCGTCAGCAAAACGCAAAGGGAATAAAGCATTAGGGGGAGATTGGGAGTTAGAGGTAACAGTTTCTCAATCCAAAATCCAAAATCCAAAATCTCAAATTCCCTTGGCGTTTTGTGCGGATACTTTAGCCACCTATCAGGGAGTATTTGCCCCCACGTTAGTAGGAAAATGGGATTTTTTAAGCTATGCTTACGATGTCCAAGTGGTAGGTAACTACGCTTATGCAGTGGGGGACACCCTGGAGATTATTGATATTAGTAACCCCAGTAACCCGACTTTTAAGGGAAATTATGATACTTCTGGCTATGCTTGGGATGTACAAATAGTAGGCAACTACGCTTATGTAGCTGATGGGGGTTCAGGACTGCAAATCATCGACATCAGCAACCCGACAACCCCCACCCTCAAGGGCAATTATGATACTTCTGGCTATGCTAGGGATGTACAAATAGTGGGCAACTACGCTTATGTAGCTGATGATTATTATGGACTGCAAATCATCGACATCAGCAACCCGACAACCCCCACCCTCAAGGGCAATTATGATACTTCTGGCTATGCTTTGGGTGTACAAATAGTGGGCAACTACGCTTATGTAGCTGATTACGGTTCAGGACTGCAAATCATCGACATCAGCAACCCCACAACCCCCACCCTCTTGGGCAATTATGATACTTCTGGCTATGCTAGGGATGTACAAATAGTGGGCAACTACGCTTATGTAGCTGATGATTATTATGGACTACAAATCATCGACATCAGCAACCCCACAACCCCCACCCTCAAGGGCAATTATGATACTTCTGGCTATGCTTCGGGTGTACAAGTAGTGGGCAACTACGCTTATGTAGCTGATGGGTATTCAGGACTGCAAATCATCGACATCAGCAACCCCACAACCCCCACCCTCAAGGGCAAGTATAATACTTCTGGCCCTGCTGTGAGTGTACAAGTAGTGGGCAACTACGCTTATGTAGCTGAGGGGTATTCAGAACAACTGCAAATCATCGACATCAGCAACCCGACAACCCCCACCCTCAAGGGCAATTATAATACTTCTGGCTTGGCTCATGATGTGCAAGTGGTGGGCAACTACGCTTATGTAGCAGCTGATTATCAATCAGGACTACAAATCATCGACATCAGCAACCCGACAACCCCCACCCTCAAGGGCAATTATAATACTTCTGGCATTGCTTATGGCGTGCAAGTAGTAGGCAACTACGCTTATGTAGCTGATTACTGGTCAGGACTGCAAATCATCGACATCAGCAACCCGACAACCCCCACCCTCAAGGGCAATTATGATACTTCTGGCTATGCTTTGGGTGTACAAATAGTCGGCCTGCAAATCATCGACATCAGCAACCCCACAACCCCCACCCTCAAGGGCAATTATGATACTTCTAGCTATGCTTATGATGTACAAATAGTCGGCAACTACGCTTATGTAGCTGATGGGGGTTCAGGACTGCAAATCATCGACATCAGCAACCCCACAACCCCCACCCTCAAGGGCAATTATGATACTTCTGGCTATGCTTCGGGTGTACAAGTAGTAGGCAACTACGCTTATGTAGCTGATAGTAGTTCAGGACTGCAAATCATCGACATCAGCAACCCGACAACCCCCACCCTCAAGGGCAATTATGATACTTCTGACTATGCTTCGGGTGTACAAGTAGTGGGCAACTACGCTTATGTAGCTGATGGTTCCGGCGGATTAAACATTATTGATGTGACGGGACAACAAATCTGGTTTATACCTTCACCCGTAGTGGTTCCACAACCAATCCTTTAACGGTTAACTATACAGTTGAAGGGACAGCAACCAACGGGACAGATTATACATCTATTCCCACCAGCGTCACCTTTGCTGCTGGTTCATCCACTGCGACTGTAACAATTGACCCCACAGCAGATACCACAGTTGAAGATGACGAAACCGTTATTTTAACTCTTGCGACCGGGACTGATTATACGATAGGTACTCCTAATCGGGACAACAAATCTGGTTTATACCTTCACCCGTAGTGGTTCCACAACCAATCCTTTAACGGTTAACTATACAGTTGAAGGGACAGCAACCAACGGGACAGATTATACATCTATCCCCACCAGTGTCACCTTTGCTGCTGGTTCATCCACTGCGACTGTAACAATTGACCCCACTGCTGATACCACAGTTGAAGATGACGAAACCGTTATTTTAACTCTTGCGACCGGGACTGATTATACAGTTGGGACAACTAATCCAGTTACGGGTACAATTGCTAATGATGATGTAGATCATGCACCCGTAGTTAACAATGCTTTAACTCCTGTCACAGTAGATGAAGATGCTGCTAATACCATCATTGATCTAAGTGATGTCTTTACTGATGTAGATGGAGATGTTATTACTAAGACAGTATTCTCTAACAGTAATAACGGGTTAGTAACAGCGAGTATTGTAGATAATCAATTAACCCTAGATTACCTCGATAATCAATTTGGAACAGCGAATATTACCATCAGGGGTACATCCAACGGGCAATTTGTTGATAATACCTTCACTGTCACCGTTAACCCTGTTGATGATGCACCTGTAGTTAACAATGCTTTAACTCCTGTCACCGTCGATGAAGATGCAGCTAATACCATCATTGATCTAAGTAATACCTTTAGTGATATTGATGGAGATGTTATTACTAAGACAGTATTCTCTAACAGTAATAACGGGTTAGTAATAGCGAGTATTGTAGATAACCAATTAACCCTAGATTACCTCGATAATAAGTTCGGAACAGCTAATATTACCATCCGAGGGACAGCTAACGGTCAATTTGTTGACAATACCTTGACAGTAACAGTAAATCCCGTTAACGACGCGCCTAGCTTAGAGAATGCGATCGCCGACCAAACCACCACTGAAGATACACCCTTCACCTTCCCAATTCCTGATAACACCTTTGCTGATGTTGATACAGGTGATACCCTGACTTATTCAGCTACCCTCAGTAACGATAATCCCCTACCAAGTTGGTTAAACTTTAACCAGACTAATCGCACTTTTAGTGGAACTCCTACTAATAATGATGTTGGTGATCTCAGTCTGAAAGTAACTGTAACTGATAGTGTGGGAGAGAGTGTTAGCGACAGTTTCACCCTAACTATTGTTAATGATGATACCAGTGTCATCTCCCAACTATCCATCAACGACATCACCGTGGTGGAAGGTAAAGATAGTAATGCAATCCTCACTGTTACTGTCGATAATCCCAATCCCCAACAAATTACCGTTAATTATACTACTGCACCGATTAATGCCACTGCTAATGTAGATTACACTAGCCAGACAGGAACTCTCATTATTCCTGCTAATACTTCCATTGCTAGTATTATCATTCCCCTCCTCAATGATAATCTCAACGAACCTGATGAAGTCTTCACCGTAACCCTGTCAAATCCGGTTAATGCTACCATCAATCCCGACGAAACAATTGGACAAGTAATTATTAGCGACACCTTACAAAGCGCGATTACCAGAACCTTACCCAACAATGTCGAAAACCTCAGACTAATTGGCACTAATAATATTAATGGTACAGGTAACGCAGGTGACAATAAAATTACCGGAAATAGCGGTAACAATATTTACTACCTCAATGCTTCAACCCCATTAGGAAGCGATACCATCCAAGAAACTACCACCGGCGGTATCGATACCCTCGACTTTACTGGGACAAATACCGCAGTACGAGTTAACTTAGGGATTACTACAACCCAAACCGCCGTTACCAATAATCTAAAATTGACTTTTTCGGCAAATAACACCATCGAAAATATTATTGGCGATAGCGGTAATGACCGACTAACCGGGAATAGCCTTAATAATACTCTAACTGGTGGTGGTGGCAACGATCAATTAACCGGCCAAGACGGAAACGATAGTTTAATTGGTGGTTCCGGCGATGATTTACTCACTGGGGGTAATGGTAGCGATAATTTTATCTTCAATAGTAGTAATTTAGGAATCGATACCATCAGCGATTTCACCCCAGGCAGTGATAAAATGGTATTAAGTAAAGCCATCTTTACCGCCTTACAAAGTAGCATTGGTAATGGCTTCAGTCAACCAGCTGAATTTGCCAGCGTCGATGACGATGATTTAGTCGCCACTAGCAGCGCTTTTATCGTTTACAGTAACAGTAGTGGCAGTATCTACTACAATCAAAATGGTAGTGCTGCTGGCTTAGGAAGTGGCTCTGAATTTGCCAATTTGTTGACTGTTCCTACCCTGACGGCGGCTGATTTTGCACTGATCAATTAACCTAGCTACACTCCAGAAAACGGGTTTCTTCGAGAAACCCGTTTTCTGGACTTTAAGACAAAAAAACGTTTCACCAGCGCGGAATAGCTGGTAAATATCCTCAAGGGTGACAGGTTCACTCATGGACTGACATCGAAAACAAAACACCCCTAATCATTTTAGTGATTCGGTCGAGAAAACCGAGGAGAGCGAGAGAGCAAAAACGGGATAAATATTAAGAATTATGTAAAAAGCTTGACAAATAGGCAAAAGTGCAGGTAGCACAACCGAGGACTAAGCTAACTTGTGGATAGGATGCACAATCAGTATTCAGGTATTGATTCGGTAGGGCCGGCACTCCAATTAATAGCCTTAACCATAGAGAAAAGGTTATATAAATCTAACTAATCATTTACTTGAGTAATTGGTATTTTACAAATCGCTGAAAGCAAGTCACCATAGGAATTAAGCAAATGCAGTTCCGAATCAAATCCTGTGGGAGATAGAAATTATGGTTGCTTTAATCACCCCAAAACCCGCTAAAACCAGCCGTTTAACCACACAAATCCAAGAAATCGCCGAAAATACTTTTACCTTGCGCTGTTTGGATTGGGATCGCGATCGTTTTGATATCGAATTTGGTTTAGAAAACGGTACGACTTATAACTCTTTTGTTATTCAAGGGGAAAAAACCGCCCTAATTGATACATCTCACCGCAAATTCGATCGCCTTTATCTGGAGGAATTAACTAAACTAATCAACATCAATCATCTTGATTATTTAATTATCAGTCACACCGAACCCGACCACAGTGGTTTAGTCAAAGAGGTTTTAGAATTAGTCCCAGAAGTTACCGTGGTGGGGGCAAAAGTTGCCATGCAATTCCTCGAAAACATGGTACACAGACCCTTTAAACAGTTAATCGTTAAAAGTGGTGATACTTTAGATTTAGGTAATGGCCATGTCTTAGAATTTGTTGCAGCCCCTAATCTTCATTGGCCTGATACTATCTTCACTTTTGATGCTAAAACTGCCACCCTTTTTACCTGTGATGCCTTCGGAATGCACTTTTGCGATGATCAAACCTACGATCGAGAAAAAGACCTGCTAGAAGCCGATTTTCAAACCTATTATGACTGTCTGATGCGACCGAATGCTCGTTCAGTTTTAGGGGCGATTAAAAGAATCGAGAAATTTGAGATTAATCTCATTGCCACTGGTCACGGTCCCCTATTAAAACACCATATTTCTGATTGGGTGGGACGCTATCAAAACTGGAGTCAAGAACAAACTTCTGCCGATACTTTAGTGGCTGTATTTTTTACCCAAGATTACGGACAAAGCGAACATTTAGCTACTATGATCAGTCAGGGTTTGACCAAAACTGATGTGGTGACAGAATTAGTCGATATGAATAATGCTGATCCCCACGAAGTCAGAGAATTGATCAATCAATCGAAGGGAGTTGTCATCGGAATGCCTCCCCAATCTTCCCCGATTAACCAGACGATTTTAAGCACGATTCTTGCTGCAATTAATGGCAAACAAGCGGTAGGATTATTTGAGTCAGGAGGTGGGGAAGATGAACCAATTTTTCCCTTAAGAAATAAATTACAGGAAATCGGGGCGATCGAAGCTTTTCCTCCTCTTTTAGTTAAAGACAATTCCAATCAATCCCTCGATTTGATTGCCGATGAAGCAGGAACCGACCTCGGCCAATGGTTAAGCCGAGAAAAAACGATTAAACAAATTAAGTCGATTAACAACGACTTAGAAAAAGCTTTAGGTCGTATTAGTACTGGATTGTACTTAATTACTTCCCAAAAAGCCGATTTATCTAGTGCCATGGTTGCCTCTTGGGTGACACAAGCAAGTTTAAATCCTTTGGGTGTGGCGATTGCAGTGGCCAAAGATCGGGCAATGGTATCCTTTTTACAGCCTAGCGATACCTTTGTTTTAAATGTTTTGGCTGAGGATAATTATCAGAAATTAATGAAACATTTCCTCAAGCGTTTCCCTCCCGGTGCCAATCGTTTTGAAGGCATTAAAACCTATACTGCTAACAATGGATCACCAATTTTAGCCGATGCCTTAGCTTACATAGAATGTCAAGTCACCAGTCGTTTAGATTGCGGCGATCATTGGGTAGTTTATTGTACCGTTAATACCGGACGAGTTGCTCGTTTAGATACCTTAACTGCTGTTCATCATCGCAAAGTTGGCAATCATTATTAACAGTTATCAGTTATCAGTTAACAGTTATCAGTTATCAGATTTGATTGTTCAGTGGATAGTGTTAAGTAAGTAGGAAGTTACCGCTTTCTTTTCCCTGATTACTGTTTACTGCTCACTGATAAATGAAACATCCAATTCTATCAATCTTAGGAGCAATAAAATGTACGAACCAATTAAAAAACCTTCCCCAATGATGGTGAGAGTAGTACAAGTCTTAGAAATGATTCAAGATTTAATTGTCATTTCTCTCTGTATTGGTTTATTTAGCTTCATGGTGTTAGAAGTCAGAGAAATGTTTATGTCTCTGCTGCCACCGATTCAATTTCGGATTATTACCGCCGATATTTTATTCCTCTTAATTCTAGTAGAATTGTTCCGATTGTTAATTATTTATTTGCAAGAAAAACGAGTTTCTATCGGTGTTGCTGTGGAAGTTTCTATCGTCTCGGTTTTGCGAGAATTAATTGTCAGAGGAGTCCTAGAAACTAATTGGACACAAGTATTAGCCGCCTGTGCTTTTCTAATAGTTCTCGGCACATTAATGGTATTAAGAGTTTGGCTTCCTCCCACCTTTGAAGGTATCGATCCCGAACAAAAAGTTTCTGAGCGTTATCGTCAACATTTAGTTAAAGAATTAACTGAAATAAACAGCAAAATTTAATCAGTTATCAGTTATCAGTTATCAGTTATCAGTTATCAGTGAGCAGTTATCAGTTATCAGTTATCAGTTATCAGTTATCAGTTAGAAGGGGATAGGAAAATGGGGGAATAGGGTAATGGGGAGATAGAGTAATTTCAACTAAAACTCTAAAACCTCACTCCCCCCACACCCCACACCCCACACCCCACACCCTACTCCCCCGATGTCGGGGGGGTTGGGGGGGGTCACACCCCACACCCAACAACCAACAACTAAATTAACAATTATGACCACTAATACTTTAATTCCCAATCCTGCTATCAATAATCGCTCTCGCGATGTTCAAACCGCCGAAATTGCCGATCAAACTTGGGTTTTTCGCTCCCGTACTTGGGACAGATTAAAATTTGAAATAGAATATGGTCGTCAACGGGGAACCACCGCTAATTCCTATCTTATCTGTGGCGATAAAACTGCCTTAATCGATCCTCCTGGAGAATCCTTCACCGAAATTTATTTAGAAGAAATTCGTCAATATATCCCCTTACATCGTCTCGATTATCTGATTCTCAGTCACGTTAATCCCAACCGTATCGTCACTTTAAAGGCATTATTAGCCGAAACCCATCAAATCACCATCCTCTGTTCTAAAGCTGCCGTCAATACCCTGAAAAATGCCTTGCCTGATGCCCAAATTTTGGGCATACGAACCGATGAAATTCTTGATTTGGGGCAAGGTCATCAACTCAGTTTTATTAATGTCCCTACGCCGCACTGGTCTGATGGAATCTGCACTTTTGACCAAAAAACCCAAATTTTATACAGCGATAAATTCTTTAGTGTGCATCTGTGCGGTGACGATATTTGGGATAAAAATTGGAAAGAATTAGACGCAGATCGTCGTTATTATTTTGATTGTCTCCATGCCGTGCAATCTAAAGCAGTAGAAACAGCCCTCGACAAAATTAAAGAATTTCCCGCCCAATATTATGCACCCGCCCACGGTCCGATAATTCGCTATAGTCCCAGTCGTCTTGCCCACGATTATCGTTATTGGTGTCAAGAACAAAAAACTCGACCCCTACAAGTGGCCTTATTATATGCTTCTGCCTACGGAAATACTGCCACCCTGGCCCGCTCGATCGAACGAGGATTATTAGAAAATGATCTGGCCGTAGAATCAATCAATTGTGAGTTTGCCACCCCTGCCGAAATTAGTCAAGCGATCGAAAATTGTGACGGATTTATTATCGGTTCTCCCACCTTAGCTGGTCACGCTCCTACCCAGATTCAAACCGCTTTAGGAATCGTTCTTTCCACGGCAGCAAAAACTAAATTAGCCGGGGTTTTTGGTTCCTACGGTTGGAGTGGGGAAGCTGTCGATTTAATTGAAACTAAACTCAAAGATGCCAATTATCGCCTCGGTTTTGAATCTTTGCGCGTGCGTTTTAGCCCCACAGAAAGCAGTTTACAAGCAGGTTATTTAGCCGGAGAAACCTTCGCCCAGACCTTGAAAAAAACCAAAAAATTTCGGGTTCCCCAACAGGGAATGACCGAAACACAAATCGATCGCACTGCCCAGGCCGTTGGCCGGATCGTCGGTTCCCTCTCTGTTCTCACCACTCGCCAGGGCGAGGATCATGCTGGTTTCTTGACCTCTTGGGTATCCCAAGCCAGTTTTAACCCTCCAGGGCTAATTATCGCCGTTGCTGACGAACAAGCAGCCGATCGCCTAATTAACTCGGGAACCACTTTTACCTTGAATATTCTCAAGGAAGGGCGCAATTTACGCCGCCATTTTTCCAATCGCATCAAATCTGGCGGCGATGTCTTTACGGGATTAGAAACCCAAGTCGGGGAAAATGGCTGTCTGATTTTAAGCGAAAGTCTCGCCTATCTAGAGTGTACGGTGAAAGAGCGACAACCCTGCGGCGATCGCTGGTTAGTCTATGCTACCGTCGAGCGGGGTCAAGTTTTGGATAGTAACGGTGTCACCGCCATCGGTCATCGCAAATCTGGTGGTCAGTATTAAAACCGGACTAGCGGGGTCAAGCTTCAAGCTCCTGACTTTCCCCCTATGGTCTGCCTAGATTTCTGGGAAACAAATGTTATGTTAGTATCTAAAGTTATCATTCAGGGCTATTTTGTCTTTGTTTTCCCATGAAAAAATTGCCGTTAATCCTATCGGTGGGGAGTGTCGCTTTATTGTTGGTGGGATGTCCAGCTTCTGACCAAGCTAATCAATCCCCACCGATTACCCAAGAAACCCCCACCCCCTCTCCTAGTCCCCCGGCTGCCCCACCTCCTGCCTTTAGCGGTGCTGTGCAACCAGCCACCGAACCAGCCACCCCAAGGGTAGCTGGATTAATTCCTGCCACCGATCCCGACCAAAAACGGGCAGAAATTAACCGCGGTCGCAGCGATCCCTTCGCTATTTTGCCGCTGCAGCCCAATATTACGATTACAGCGGAAGAAAAACCCCCAGCTGGGACTCCAGCGGCCACTGGCGCAGCTGCACCAGGAGGTAATCGTCCCGCCGCCGCAGCTGCACCAGGAGGTAATCGTCCCGCCGCCGCAGCTGCACCAGGAGGTAATCGTGCCACTCCCAGACGACCGATAGTTAAAGCGCCGCCACCGCCACCGCAACCAACGGAAGCGGCAGCAGTGCAAGTATTGGGCATCATCCGGTTGCCTACCAGTCCTATGGCGATCGTGAAAGCCCCCGGAGAAGCCACGGAACGTCGAGTTACCCCCGGTTCCACCCTCTCTAATGGTTTAATTTTAGTTAAAGCGATCGATACTAATCCCGATAATCCCTATATTGTCTTAGAACAATACGGTCAAACTATTACCCGTCGTTTAGGGGATGGTGTCCCTGAACCCGCCGCACCGCAAGCCTCGATCAGCTATAATATTTCCGAATCAGGAGAATAAAACCCGTGCGATCGATTGCTATTCAACAAAAACAAACCATTATTTATCCGCGAATGTCCTTGGCTATCTATCGAGAATTAGCCAGCCATTTACAACAGGTTCAGGGTGTCGAAACCCATCTCACTCCCCAGCAGTTCCAACAATTCGATTATCACCAAAGTCAGATCGGTAGTTTAGAAATTAACTATACCGAGGCTTTTCAGGAAAGCGATCGCCCTCTGGTGACGGCAATTCTCGATTATTATGCCCAACGTCACGGCTCCTATCGGCTTTCCTAAGCTTTCTCTCCTCACCTTTTCTCCGATTACCGAATTTCTTGTTAAAAACTAAAGGTATTTTATAGGATTTATCTTAATGCTGGGGATGATGCCAAATCCCGTCACACTTCATCTAAACTTAAGTAGGGTTTGCGGCAAAAAGTACGGGCGAAGCATTCGGATAGAAAATCTACGGTTTCACCGATAGGTTATTGCCCGAATGCTTCGCCCCTACAGGACGTAGGGTTCATTCATGAATCAACCCTACCTTTTATAAAAATTAAAATCTTTCTGATTTTAAGCCACCGACGACCAGAGGTAGTCACTGATAACCGATCACTGCTCACTGATAACTGAAATGACCCTACCCAATTCCCTAGAAGAAACGATCCTGCAAGCGAAAGCCGCCACCCAACTGGCTCTAGAATCGGGAGCTAGACGCATACAAGTGGAATTAGTTATCCCAGAAATTGCTCTACAAGCGCAAGCTTTAGCCCTTGATTTTACCTCTATTTTTGACAGTTATGGTTCTGGTTTAAGGGTAATTTTTCCCGATACTGGGGCCGCCATGTTAGCTCGACGGGATTGGGGAGAAACAGTTTTTCAACTGGGAGATTTAGGTAGCCGTTTTATTCCCGTCGAAAACAAAATTAAGCCCGAAGATGAAGCTTTTTTAGTTGTTTGTCCCTCCTCGGTGGAGATTAATTCCGTAGAAAAACTCTGTTACCTCGCCGAAGATCGCCCCGTAGTTCTTCTAATTCCTCAATTAGAAGATGTATCGGTAGTGGGTATCGGTTACGCAGCCCGACAATTGCGAGAAAGATTTTTAAGTATCCTAGAAAGTTGTTATTATTTTCGTCCCTTGGAATCAGCGATCGTTTATCGTTCCTATCCTTCTTTGTGGCAAGTTTGGCTAGAAAAAGAAGACGGTTACGAGTTAATTTCTGAACAATCCACTAAACCCATGGGCGAAGCTTTAGAAAATCTGATTCTGAAAGCTTCTAGTAATAATCCTAATGATAGTTCTAATCCTGCTAATAAAGCCAAAAAGTCCAGTTTATTTGCCACTATGGGACGCTTCTTAAAAGCATTGCAACAGTGACATACTCCCCCCGTCACAGCTTAGCTTGACGGGGGATTCTTTCCCCATTGCTGTTAGAAATTCTTGGCTTCTACAGATTGACCTCGATTGCAACTTTTATCCTTCTATTTTAACCGATCATTTGGCAATGCTATAATAAAATTAGTCGGTAGTTTCCCTAGAGGTAAACTTTTATGATCGTCAATAAGCGAGAACTCAAGCAAGCCTTAAATCGGGTGTACTTGAAAATCAAGCCTGATACTGAAACAATTCAGGTTTTTCAAGCTAATTTAACGCGCTTATTGGATCAATGTGACAGCAAAAAGTCTGAAGAGTTTAATAAAAATTTGCTGATAGATTTTTTGAAAAATACCTATTATACTGATCGCTATTTTATCAATACAAAAGAGCGCATCGATCTGGTGATTCATAATAATCAGGATGTTAAAAGTCCAGTGGGGGTCATTTTTGAGACGAAGAAACCTACTCGGACAATAAATGCAGAAATGCCAAGACTGGATAATCTTAATACCAAGGCTTTTCAGCAGTTAGTTTTATATTTTCTCCGCGAAAGGGTGACGGATAAAAATCTTGAGATTAAACACTTGATCGTGACAAATATTTATGAGTGGTTTATTTTTGATGGCAAGATTTTTGAGGAGTTGTTTTTTGCTAATAAGGCTCTAGTTAACCAGTTTTGCGATTTTGAAGCAGGGAGACTGAGTAGTACAAAAACGGATTTTTTCTATCAACAAATTGCCGAACCAGCGATCACTAAAGTTATTGAGCAAATTAAGTTTACTCATTTTGATCTGCGAGATTTGGAAAATTTAGATTTGCTTGATATTTACAAGATTCTTTCGCCAGAACATTTACTTAAGTTACCTTTTATTAATGATAGCAATACTTTAAATAAGCCTTTTTATAATGAGCTTTTGTATATTATTGGTTTGACGGAAATTAAGGATAAAGGGAAGAAATTAATCAAACCAATGAAAGCAGGCGATCGCTGTGATGGTTCCCTGATTGAAAATGCGATTAGTCGGTTGGATAGTTTAGATAAAATTGCACAATTAAAAAATCCTGAAGAGTTTGGAACTACGGATGAGGAACGGCTTTATAATGTGGCGTTGCGGTTATCAATTAATTGGATTAATCGGGTTTTATTTCTCAAATTATTGGAAGCGCAATTAATTAAATATCATCAAGGCGATCGAGATTTTGCCTTTCTCAATTTGGCGAAAGTTCCCAGTTATAGTGATCTCGATAGTTTGTTTTTTGATGTGTTAGCCAAGGAGACAAATAAGCGCGAGGCTAAGGTTAAAACGACTTTTGCTCATGTACCTTATTTGAATAGTTCGTTATTTGAGCCAACGGAGACGGAACAGCAAACGATTTTTATTGGCAATTTGCGGGAGCGAACTTTACCCATTTTTACAGCGACGGTGCTAAAAGATAATCAGGGTAATAAGCGAGTAGGTGAGTTAAATGCGTTGGCTTATTTGTTTGAGTTTTTAGATGCTTATAAATTTGATCGAGATGAGTTAGAAAATCCTCAAGAAGATAGCGAAAAGTTAATTAATGCTTCGGTGTTGGGGTTAATTTTTGAAAAGATTAATGGTTATAAGGATGGTTCTTTTTATACGCCGAGTTTTATTACCATGTATATGTGTCGGGAAACGATACGACGAGCGATCGTGCAGAAGTTTAATGAAGTAAAAGGCTGGAATTGTCAAACTTTAGATGATTTGTCTGAACGAATTGAGGATAAAAAAGAGGCGAATACTATTATTAATAGTCTGAAGATTTGCGATCCGGCCGTGGGTTCAGGACATTTTTTGGTTTCAGCTTTGAATGAGATAATCGCGATTAAGAGTGAGTTACGGGTTTTATTAGATACTTCGGGTAAGTCCTTAAAAGATTATCGGGTAGAGGTGCGAAATGATAAGTTATTGGTTTATGATGATGAGGGGACTTTATTTGCTTATCATCCGCAGAATAAAGAAAAGCAACGGGTACAGCAAGCCTTATTTCATGAGAAACAGACGATTATCGAGGGGTGTTTATTTGGGGTGGATATTAACCCTAATTCCGTGACTATTTGTCAGTTGCGGTTATGGATTGAGCTTTTAAAAAATGCTTATTATCGCGAGGATGGCAATTTAGAAACTTTGCCAAATATTGATATTAATATCAAGTGTGGTAATTCTTTGATTAGTCGGTTTGCTTTGGATGTGGATGTTAAACAGGTTTTACAGAAGCAGAAGTTTAGTATTGAGCAATATCGCAATGCGGTACAGACTTATCGTAATGCGGAAACTAAGGGACAAAAGCGGCAGATGGAAACGCTGATTGCTAAGATTAAGGCTGGTTTTAGTGCTAATTTATTAATTGGTGATCCTAAGAAGGTGAAGTTACGTCAATTACAAGGGGAGCTTTATAATCTGGAAAATCAGGGTTTATTGTTTGAGCAGACTAAGACGGAGCAAAAAGCGCGGGAGAAAAAAGTTACTGAGATTGATAAGCTAACTGCTGAAATTGCAGATATTGAAAGCGGTAGGCTGTATGACAATGCTTTGGAATGGCGGTTTGAGTTTCCTGAAGTGTTGAATGATGACGGGGATTTTGTCGGGTTTGATGTGGTGATTGGGAATCCTCCTTATATTCGTCAGGAAGAAATTAAGGAATTAAAACTAACTTTACAAAAATCTTATCAATGTTATACGGGTGTTGCTGATTTGTTTGTTTATTTTTATGAGTTGGGTTTAAACCTGTTAAAGCCTAAAGGTCATTTAACTTATATTTCCTCTAATAAATATTTTCGCGCAGGTTATGGTGAAAAGTTGCGTCAACTTCTGGGAGATTCAACCACAATTTACAATTTAATTGATTTTGGTGATTTCCCTGTTTTTGAAGAGGCTATAGCTTATCCAAGTATTATCACTTTAAGCAAAAATAAATCTGAAAATAATCAATTACAAGCTTTATCCTGGGATGAAACGAAAAAACAAGATATTGCACAGTTTGCAACGGTATTAGAGCAAGATCGGTTAATAATTGCTCAAGAAAATTTAAAGCCTGATGGTTGGCGTTTAGAGTCTTCCCAAATTTTGGATTTATTAGCTAAGTTGCGTAATGCGGGTCAGCCTTTGGGTGAATATGTGGAAGGTAGATTTTACTATGGAATTAAGACAGGATTTAATGAAGCTTTTGTAATTGATCGCGCAACCCGTGACAGATTAATTAATGAGCATCCTTCCTCTGCTGAAGTGATTAAACCTTTTCTGCGCGGTCGTGATGTTAAAAGATGGTGTGTTGATTTTGCAGAGCAGTATTTAATTAAAATAGAATCCTCTGAAAATAAAGAACATCCTTGGTCTAAGTTAAGCGAACAAGAAGCTGAGAAAATTTTCAATGAAACATATCCTGCAATTTACAATCATTTTTCTCAATTTAGGAAATCACTAATAAAAAGATGTGATCAAGGTCGCTTTTTTTGGGAACTCCGGTCTTGCATTTACTGGCAAGAATTTGAACAACCTAAAATTATTTATCCAAATATTTGCAAACGAAATGAATTTGCATGGGATGAATTAGGTTATTATACTAATCAAAAGGCATTTATTATTTCTTCTAGCGATAAGGTTTTACTAGCAGTCCTTAACTCTAATGTGGTTATGTTCTTGTTTAAAAATCTATTATCAAAATTACAAGGTGACTTTTATGAGCCAAGTTCTATATTCATGAAAGATTTCCCGATTCCTAATGCAACTGAATCACAACGCACAGCAATAGAAAAACTTGTACAAAAATGTCTTGCTGCTAAAAAAGACGATCCTACTGCTGACACAAGCGAATTAGAAAAGCAGATCGATCACTTAGTTTACAAACTCTATCAACTCACCTATAATGAAGTAAAAATCATTGATCCAGAATTTGCCCTAACAGAACAAGAATATCTGGACTTACCCTAATTTATTCTCTTACCCCCCCGATGTCGGGGGGCAGGGGGGGGTTGCCTTTTGCCTCGTCTGGCCCAAGCAATTTAAATGCTTGACAGCTTAATTTCCGGCCAACTAGCTACCACCGAGGCCAATTTATCCAAATCCCGACGATCTTCGATAAAGGGAAAAACACCCAAAACTGGACAATTAGTCAAGGATTGAATTAAATCGATCGGTGTTAACTGCTCTATTTCCGTCTCCGTGCGCGGTTCAAGACAATTAAGGATAATTCCGCCCAAATTGACCTTTTTCTGCTCTGCTAGGGCAATATTAGCCACCGTCTGGGAAATCGCTCCCAATTTCACCGGCACCACCAAAAGGGTTTTTAACCGCCATTGAGCCGCTAAATCCGCCAAAGTTAGCTCGTGAGTGACAGGACAACCTAAACCCCCCAAACCCTCAATTAAAACCAAATCTTGGCTTTTTTGTAGGTTCAGCAGAGCTTGCCACACTGTCCCTAAAGGAATATCTCGACCTTCCAAATCAGCAGCCACAGGAGGCGCTAAGGGTGCTTGATATTGCAGCGGTGTAATCATTTCTAATTGACCCTGAAATAAACCCTCATACCATTCTCGATCGCCTTGACCCGTTTGCATTAATTTCATCAACCCCAAGGCCTTGGATGGATAGTATTTTTGCCAATAAGCCACTAAAGCAGTGGTGACAACGGTTTTACCCGCATCGGTATCCGTAGCCGCAATCAAAAGACTATTCATAAAACTCCCAGGCTCAGTCAAGATCAGGTGAAATCACCAGCATTTATTATCTTATCCCCCATCACCCCACTTCCCCATCACCCCACACCCGTTCGGACCTCGGCGTGAGACTTCGGCGTGAGACTTCGGCGTGAGACTTCGGCGTGAGCTCAGTCGAACGCTCAGTCGAACGCTCAGTCGAACGCTCGGTCGAACGCTGAGCTCACGGCCGAAGCCTGTCTCCTGTCTCGACTAGGAAATTAATTTTGCACGACTACTTAATATTTATAACTTACAATTCAGAATATAGCTCGATAGGAGGAACAATCCAATGCTATCAGAAAATGAAAAAAGAATTAAAGAGTTATGTCAAGAGTTAGGGCAATGTCTCTATGAGCAATCCCAAATTAAGAAATTTAATAACTTGGCAGAGATAGAGGAGACTGTTAGAGATTTAATGATTGAGTATGTCAACCCAGAAATCGGTATTTTTTTGTCAAAACAAGCACTGGAGAAACCGCCGGTCGGATGAGAAAAGTGAAAAGCATTTTGGGGGAATTAGCAATTACAGAAAAACAAGCGAAAAAATTAGATATAAAGTCTCAGACTCAGATGAGTCCAATGTTAGAGAAGAACTGTTTGCTATTAAGTGGCTGACAGGGGGACAAGCAAGCTGAAAAGCTTATGTAGCATGGAATACAGATACAGACTCCCAAAAAAGATAAGTCATATTTACCATATATGACCTAAATAACGAAAATGATAAGTGAACTATACCAGAAAGTGTTAGAAAATGAACTGGGACGAGCCAGATATCTACTGTTGTTAATGATAGTTG